>Ga0302322_100000034_pt1 | contig 73427 bp, 57 predicted proteins | sample Fen_T0_2_FD_203757 | JGI IMG/M metagenome (GOLD analysis project Ga0302322, IMG submission 203757) | Peat permafrost microbial communities from Stordalen Mire near Abisko, Sweden - Fen_T0_2 | ecosystem: Environmental > Terrestrial > Soil > Wetlands > Permafrost | place: Sweden: Abisko...
GCTATGGCTCAGAGGGATTGCCTGACGACACGATTCGCATTCACCTCAACGGTTCAGCCGGACAGAGCTTGGGAGCGTTTCTCGCCAAAGGTGTGACGCTCACTTTGGAGGGCGACGCCAATGACTCTGTTGGCAAGGGTCTCTCTGGCGGACGCGTGATTGTGTATCCGCCACGACAAGCGGGCTTCGCGGCCGAGGAAAATATCCTGATAGGCAATGTCGTGCTTTATGGTGCGACCAGCGGGGAGGCTTTCTTCAACGGTATGGCAGGCGAGCGCTTCGCGGTTCGCAATTCCGGCGCGACAGCAGTCGTCGAAGGTGTAGGCGATCACGGCTGCGAGTACATGACGAAAGGGCTCGTGCTGGTACTAGGTCCGTGTGGCCGGAACTTCGCAGCAGGCATGAGCGGAGGCGTTGCCTACGTGTTCGATGAGCGTATGGACTTCACTAAGAAGCGTTGCAACTTGGCCTCAGTCGATCTGGAACCACTGATTGAGCCCGAGGATATCCAACTTGTACGCGAACTGATCGCACGGCACGCTGAACTTGCGGGCAGTGCCAGGGCGCATTGGCTGCTTCACAACTGGTCGGAGATGCTGCCTCGCTTCATCAAAATCTTCCCACACGAATTCAAGCGTGTGCTGGGCATCGATCGCGTGCGCCAGCATTACATCGCGGGCGAACCACTGCCGATCGCCGAGTTGGCAGAGCAGGTGCACCATGGGTAAGCCGACTGGGTTTATCGAGTACGGGCGCGAACTTGCCGAGCGACGTCCAGTGACGCAGCGGGTCAACGACTGGTTCGAGATCTACATTGACTTCCCCGAACAGAAGTTGCGGCAACAGGGAGCGCGCTGCATGGACTGCGGCGTACCGTTCTGTCATACCGGATGTCCAGTCAACAACGTCATTCCTGATTGGAACGACCTAGTTTACCACGGTCGGTGGAAAGAAGCTGTGCGGCGTCTGCACGCTACCAATAATTTCCCGGAGTTCACGGGACGGATCTGTCCTGCGCCCTGTGAGACGGCTTGCGTGCTCGGCATCAATGATCCGGCTGTGACGATCAAGCAGATCGAGAAGAACATCGTCGAGCGCGGATTCAAGGAAGGATGGATTCGTCCACAGCCTCCAAAGGTCCGGAGCGGGAAGAGCGTTGCGGTGGTTGGTTCTGGTCCTGCTGGGCTTGCAGCAGCGCAGCAGTTGCGACGAGCAGGACACGAGGTCACGGTGTACGAAAAGGCAGAACGCATTGGCGGCTTGCTGCGCTATGGGATTCCGAACTTTAAGCTCGAGAAACACATCATTGACCGTCGCATAGAACAAATGTCAGCGGAAGGCGTCGAGTTCGTCACCAATGCGCATGTCGGCGCGAACGTGAGCGTAGAAGAACTCCAGCACAAGTTCGACGCGATTGTTCTCGCGGGTGGATCGGAACAACCACGCGATCTCAAAGTGACGGGAAGGGAACTGAAGGGCATTCACTATGCGATGGAGTTCCTGCCGCAACAGAACCAGCGCTGCGAAGGCGATTCCGTGGATCCGACGACAGAGATACTGGCAACTGGTAAGCACGTCGTGATCATCGGTGGCGGTGACACGGGAGCGGATTGCCTTGGGACCGCGCACCGGCAGAAGCCGTTGTCCGTTCATCAGTTCGAGATCATGCCGATGCCTCCAGCGGAACGTTCCGCGCAAACTCCGTGGCCAATGTGGCCGTTGCAGTTGCGCAGCGAAGCTGCGCATGAAGAAGGCGGCGTTCGAGACTGGAGCATTGCTACGAGCAGTTTCACAGGCGATCACGATGGCAACGTTCGGCAGTTGCATGCGGTGCGGGTTGGACCTGCTCCGAAGTTCGAACCGATTGCGGGAAGCGAGTTCACACTGGATGCTGATCTCGTATTGATTGCGATGGGATTTCTTGGACCTGTGCGCAGCGGCATGATCGAGCAGTTGGGAGTTGCTCTTGATGCCCGCGGAAACGTGGCGTCGGACGCGCGTTCCATGACATCGGTTCCCGGAATTTTTGCGGCTGGCGACATGCGTCGCGGACAATCTCTGGTAGTGTGGGCGATCGCGGAAGGAAGAAAAGTTGCGGCGAGTGTCGATGACTACCTGCGATCACAGCCGAATCTGATCCCTGCAATTTCTACGATCACAAAGCCGCAAGCGGCAGCTTCGTAACCGCTTTCACTTCGGTTGGACAATCGCTGAAAAGCTGCGTTGCTTGGAGATGATGGTGGAGGCGGCGGGAGTCGAACCCGCGTCCGAAAATGTTACTGGCTAGGAGACTACATGCTTATTCCAGTTCATGCCCTGGGCATTACCCCAGGACGTTCGCGACGCCTGCTCAGAACGGACAAGAAACAGTCGAAGCTAGCCTGAGATCTTAGCCTTCCGCCCCAGACGTAGACGGAAAGAGCAGCCCGCTGTGTGACGTCCGTCGGAGGCCCACGGGCGAAGCCTCTTAGGACGGCTGCCTAAACTAGTTAGGCTGCGTATGCCATTTGTTGATTGGCAATTATCATTTTGCACGCGATCACGGGTGTGTGCACCCCGGCATGCCTCCTGGCCGCAAGCATCTCCGTCGAAACCGGGACGCCCCCACTGAGGGAAGAGCCATTCAAAGAACTATGTCTAGGATAGCAGGTTTGGGCTCTGGGCTTTCGGCTTTCGGCTTTAGGCTTTGGGCTCTGGGCTCTCGGCTCTGGGCTTTCGGCTCTGGCCTTTCGGGTGGCCCGATATTCAGGGGTTCTTGTGGAATCCCCAGGGGCACCCCCCTCCCCCCGGTCTATTGGAATCAAGACTTTAGGGGGAATTTCTTTCAAAGTATTCAAAGCAAATAACTTACAGGTAAAGTATTGAGCGAATGGGAGTTAAGTCGAGATCGCTCACTCATGCGTTTCAATTGTCAAAGAACCAGCTGTGTCTTCGTTTGAAGGAAGACATCGGTGCCTGACCCGGCCGCCCTTGATTAGGACAGTCAGGACTGGAATCGAATGCAGAGTGTTCTGCGGTACTTCTATTTTACGCCTGCGAGTCAAGGTCAATTTGCAATGACGGCGCGATTCTGATCTGGCAGGTCGCGGAAAAGGTATTTTTCCATCGCAACAGTCCCCCAGCGGCTGGAAGCCGTCGTTGATTGTGCGGCAGTTACGGCACGAGTGGAACTCGTGCCCTTCCCGGAGCTAGTTCGAATTTGAGTTTTTCGGCAGATTTTTAGGCCGCAAGAAAAAATCCTGACATCGCAAGTTTTGCGACGTCAGGATTCGGTTCCCTCGTGGTTGCGAAGGGCTAGTGTTGGAGTTCGGTATACAGCAAGCCCAGCTGCAGGGCGTCGGATTCAATCCCGAATGCCCGGTTGCTATCAACAACGTAGAAGTCGAAGGTGTCAGATACACCTGAGCCTCCGTCTGCGTTGAGACCGAAGATTGTTCCGGTTCCACTGCTGATAGTCCCTGTAAGCGGGACATTTGCTGTTTGATCTACCCCGAAGTAGTTGAAGTCAACGAAGCTAGTGCTGCCGATCGTGCCACTGCTGACACCCAAGGGGCCGACCGCGCTCCAGAGGCCGGAGTTTCCGATGCCGATGCCACCTAAGGCATAGTTGCCGGAGACGGAGGCACCGGAAGTTTGCTTGAAGCCAGGTCCCGAGAAGACGTCGTTCAAATCCACGGAAGCGACGGGCGCATTGCCGTTGCCATCCAGGTAAAACTCGATCGTCGCGGGTCCAAGGCCACCCACTGTGAGCCCAGTTACAGTGACTCGACCCGTACCTGTCGCATCGACTGTGTAGGCACCGAGAGCGCTGCCCGAGATTTGTGTTGCCCCATCGTTGAAGGTAGCGTTACCCGTAACGATCCCACTATTGAAGGTGAGAGCGCCTGCAAAATCAAGGAAGTTGAGGGTAGTATCTCCTCCTTGAGTGCCGACCACATACGTTGAGCCAGACAAGTCCGCATCGCTAAACAATCCAGTTTTATTACCTTGTGCGTAGGCAGTTCCGGCCGTAATTCCGCTAAGGGAGTCACCTGACTCGACAAGGGCAATCGAATTTGAATCAACGATGTAACCGGCGAGGACTAGAAACTGGGCTGTCCCACCGCTGTCGACGATGAAGGCAACGCGCCCGAGAGAATCAGGAGCGAGGACGGTGCTGGTTCCATCGACTGGTAGGTCTATTCCGAGGCCTCCATCCAACGTGTCGTTAACGTCGAAGGTGCTACCGGATCCAGATATGGTGCCAGTGCCGTCCACGTTAATTACGCCACCAATTGCCATTGGGGCGCCGATGTTGAAGTCGTAGCCGGATGAGAAAAAGGCATATCCTTTGGCGAGCGCAGCTTGGGACGTCTGAAGGCGGAGCGTTCCGCTGCCAGTTGCGAAGGTGTCAAATTCGCTAACGATGCCGCTGGTTGGACTGGTCAGCGTAACGTTCAGGATCTGAGGACTGAGGCCCAGACTCGCTGATGCGTCAAGAGCGATTGCTAAGTTGCCGTCACTCGTAGTGGTGATGCTGCTGATGGTGGGATCAATGCTGCCGTTCCCAATAACCGCAAAGTCATTAAAGTCCTCTTCTGCTGCGGTAATTGCTCCACCGAACACCGTGAAAGCTCCAGTCGCGGTGAAAGGCGAAGGTCCGTTGTTATCTTCTCCAGACAACTGGAACACGTAGGTGCCGTCAGCCAAAGGCCCGGACGCATTGATCGCGATTGTGGCGGAAACCGTCTTGGTGGAATCGGTGGTAGAAGCGGCCTTTACGGTCACGCCACCCGCGGGTGGCACGGCTGGCGCGGTATAGGTTGTCGACGTACCGCTCGCGGTGTGGGCCGCGCTGAATGATCCGCAAGAAGAAGTGGAGCAAGTTGCGGTCCAGTCAACGCCGCCGCTCTTGGAATCGTTGGTGACGGTGGCCGTGATGCTAAGCGGTGTGTCCGCGGTCATGGCCGCCGGTGGCGTCGAAGAAAAAGCGATGGACAGCGGTTTGGAAGCGGATGAACCACAAGCGGCAAAAGTTCCAACGAGAGCCGCGATAACAAGCAAAAGGGAAAGTTGGCGGGATGTCATTGGTTGCCTCCAAAGTGAACCGGCTTGCCGGACGGTCTGCGACGATTGGCTACGTTGCGAACCAGGGCGCCGCGCTCGTTTCTCACGGTCACCTGGCGACCGGAGAAGATCAGTTCGCGGGCGAGCAGGATGTTCTTCCCATGAACGTTTTCATTGACGCCGGTAATCTGGACGAGTTGACCGGGTTTGAGAGCTTCGCGGTTTTCCTTGGAGAGGAAGGGCCCGACGTGGGCGTCCACTTCTTTTCCGGAACTTGAGATGAGAAGGTGCATTCCCATCGGGGAGCCGTGAGCTGGCTGTGTGACTACCTGTGCAACCGTGCCAACCACGGTAATTTCTTTGGCAGGGTCATAGGCGAAGCCGAATCCTTTTGCTACTGAGGCTGGCCTGGGGGCGGCGGCCTGGGCGGCGGCAACGAAAAGCATGCAGGCCGCGAGACAGGCGAACGCGCGAGCGGTTCTAGTACTTGTCATGGAATCACTCCTTGGGGGATTGGTTGAATGGGGAGCCGCCGGGATGCCGGTCAGAAGGTTCGCTGATGCCTGCACCAAAGGCGACGGAAGTGAGAAAGGGCACATAAAAAAGCCAAGTTATTCCGGTGAATAGGCGGAGAATAGCACGAAAGGCTTACGCCATTTGTGCAAGTAATCATTGGGGAGCTTACGTTGGTAACACTGCTTCTCATCATAAGTTGCGGGGGGCTTTATCGGACCAAACGGGTAGTAGTTAGGGCAAGAAAGTAAATGTGTGGAAAAGAACGAGCGTGCGGTGGGAAGATCGTACCCTCAGCGGCTGAAGCCGCAAAACAAAACAATGGGAGTTATCGCAGCGCTGAAGCGCTGCGCCACCCAAAATCTGGGCAGTGGGCTTACTTTGAAGAAGCCCACCACCAAATTCCAGGTGGGATCGAATGCTTCCCATCAAGAATTCTGGTTGTGGGATCGAATCCTTCCCGTCCAAGATCCGGCGTTGGATCGCGTCGCTTGAGACCAGGATCCGGGCGTAGATTCAAATTCCTCCTGCCAAAATCCTGTGAGACTACTTGAGGTTTTCCGCAACCTGGCATGGGAGCGCGGGGCGGGTGCAGCCTTATTGCGGGCAGGTCGAGGTGTCGAGAGTGATCTGGATGGTGGCGGGTGCGGATTTTGAAGGGTCCGTGACCGAGGTGGCGGTTATGGAGACGTTGTTGCCCGGAGGCACACCAGCAGGGGCGGTGTAGGTAGTCGGGACCGTGCTCTGGGTGGTGATCGGAGTAAAGCTTCCACACTGTGAGGTGGGAGTGCAGGTCCAGTTAACCCCTGCGAATTTTGGGTCGTTGGCCACCGTGGCGGCGATGCCGCAGGTCCCGTTGACGATCATGGAGCTTGGAGGCGCGAAGCCTTGGGAATAGGTGACTGTGATCGGAATTTGATTCGAGTGCTGGTTGCCACAGGCAGAGAAGAAGATAAAGAGCGATGTGCAGGCGAAGGCTCGGAGAAGCGAGTTGAGAAACGTAGGTTGCGAGCGAGGCATAGGGTCTGGGATTGGGGAAGTCTAACACGGGGTCGAGGGGGCGGAGTGGGAGAGCCGAGGGCGAGGACGCCCTCGATGCAGCTGGCGGGACGCCGGCGCTACGGTCGAGAGGTAGGCGCGCTCGGGACTGCCGGCGGGACGCGGGGGCTACGGCCTTGGGTTAGGCGCTGAGCGAGTTATTTACAAGACTCTGACGCGGGAGTGACATTCTTCCTCGAGTATGGCGATAGTCTTGCGCGGCTCGGAGATGGGCGAAGAAAGTTGATCAAGCACTTCTGAAAGGTGGAGTGGCGTATGAGACACAGGGGCGGACTCACTGTTTTGCAGTCGGTGGCGTTGGCTGTCGCGGTTTGGATGGCGGTCGGGTTCGTCGCTCCGGGGATGGTGCATGCCGGGACGAAAATCGGGCCGGGGTCGACGATTGTGCATAGCCAGTTTGGCGGCCAGATTTTCGGGTTCGATATCGATGCGAATGGGACGGAGGGAGTGCTCAGCGAGTCTCAGGATGTCGGGGGCGGGAAATTTCTGGTGGCAGTGGAGACGTTCGATCAGGCGTCGGGCGCGATCGTAAAAGTCGTCAAGAAGCTGCAGACGAAAGATGACTTTCTTACCTGGGGCGTTGTCGGTTCGAGCGTCGGCCTGGTGGAGCGGGAGCACGTACAGGGAATTTATGTGAAGAAGCGGATTTATGAGTTGCTGAATCCGCTGGGCGCGAACAAGTTCACTGGAACATGGGCTGCGCCGCTGAACTTCAACGACATTATTACGGGTGTGAGCCGCAATCAGGGGGCGGGCGGGACCTTCTCAAATGCGGTGCTCGGATTTCAGAATCACGACAGCTTTGACACGTTTGTGCTCGGAAGTGATGTGGGTGCGAACACCTTTGGGCCCGTCATCATTCTGACGGATCCGACGTTCTTCTTCAGCAATTCGCCGCAGGTGGGTTATAACTCGAAAACCAATCAGGCGATCGTTGCGGCGTCGGACGGAGCGGTGGGTGGACCAGCTCCGCAGATTGCTTTGGTGGATTTGACGACGGGTGCGGTGACGCAGTTTACGGGAATACTGGGGCCGCCACCGTTTCACCAGGGATTTATCAACGGGCTGGCGGTAGATTCCGAGGACGGGATTGCCGTCACGACGACGGAGGTGGATTTCAGCGTGGAGTTTTACGACTTGAAGAAGAAGAAAGGATTTGCGGTGGTATTGCCGGGGGCGACGGGGCAACTGCAAAGCGGATCGGATGTGGAATTTGACCCGATCAACAAATTGTTTTTCGTGGCGCAGTCGGTGTCGAGTACGGGGTCGGGGAGCAGCATTCAGGTCTATAACACGAAGGGGAAACTGGTGGAGTCGCTGGACGGATTCAATTTCTCGAACGCTTTCAACGTGGTGCGGACGCACATTGCGCTGAATCCATCGAATCGGAGCGGGTATGTGGATGGGCCGGATGATGGGGTGACGGAGATCCAGTCTTTTACGTACTAACGCAGCCCAGCCCATAAAGAGTGGGAACGAGAACTCGTGCCGTCCCTCCGGGACTCACGTCAATCTCTCACCTACCCAGGGCTTACGCCCTGGGCTAACACATGCCGCCGCTTCGCGGCTTGATTTCGACGGTTCTGTCCCACCGCATGCCCGGAAATTGCAGTTCTCAGGCACACACCCAAGGGGCGTCTGATTTGGATCGCCAAAGCGATACCCTGATACGAGGACCTGGTTCCTGATCTGAGGCCCGAAGGCGAGGCTAAACCTTAGGGCCTCTGTTTCTGCGGCAATCGCTCCTATCTGTGATTGCGGGTCAATGTCAACAGGATGTAAAATCCTCGTCACTTTCTCCTCCGGCATAGTGCCAATAAGCCTTGATCAGGCTAGAGTTTACGTGAGAGACATGCCTGTTACATGGCGTTAAGCTGGAGTGTTCTATGCTGAAAAGTGCTGTACAAGGGGCGACGATGGAGGCAGGGCCGGGCACGGGGGAGAGAATCCTGGTAATCGAGGATGACCGCGCCGTGCAGAAGGCGCTGCGGCGGTTGTTTGAGGCAGAAGGGTTCACGGTGGAGATCGCCGGGAACGGGGCGGAGGGGTTGGCGATGTTCAAGGCCACGCCGCCATCGGTGATGGTGCTGGACCTGAGCTTGCCGGGATTGCCGGGGCAGGATGTGTGTCGCGAGATCAGCCAGTCGACGCCGTCTCTGCCGATCATCATTCTGAGTGCGCGGACGGAAGTGATGGATAAGGTGCTGCTGCTGGAGTTGGGCGCGCACGATTATGTCACCAAGCCGTTCAGCCCGCGGGAACTGCTGGCGCGAGTGCGGACAGCGATGCGGCGGAGGGCGATAGCGGCTCCGGCGGCGGTGACGGAGATATTCAGCTTTGGGGACGTGCACGTGGATTTCACGAAGATGGAACTGACGCGGGAGGGTGTGCCCGTGCAGATGACCTCGCAGGAATTCAAGGTGCTGAAGTTCATGATTCAGAACGCGGGGCGCGTGCTGTCGCGGGAAGAACTGCTGAATCAGGTGTGGGGTTACAAGAACTATCCGACTACGCGGACGGTGGATAACCACATTTTGCGTCTCCGGCAGAAGCTAGAGAAAGACAGCGGGAACCCGCTGCATTTTCGGACCGTGCATAGCGCGGGATATAAGTTTGTGCCGTAAGAAGGCAAGGTTTCAGGGTTTCAAAGTTTCAGGGTTTCAAGGCTAAGACCTCTGGATGTCTTTGCTGCAATCCCTTGAAACTCTGAAACTCTGAAACTTTGAAACTTTGAAACCTTGCAGCTTTGAAACCTTGCTCTCATGACTGGAATTCGGCTTCGTACAAAGTTTTTGCTTTCGATGGTGTTGGTGTCGGCGACGCTTACGGTGGCGACGCTGCTGGCGGTACAACTCACGGTGCGACAACAGGTGAGCGCGGGGATCGAACGGGATCTTCAGAATTCCGTTTCCGCATTTCATAATTTTCAAAAACAACGAGAAGAGACGCTGGAGCGGTCGGCGGCGCTTTTGGCGGACTTGCCGATTGTGCGCGCGATGATGACGACGGGGCATCCGGCGACGATTCAGGATGCGTCGAGGGATGTGTGGCATCTGGCGGGTAGCGATCTGCTGGTGCTGGCGGATGCTTCGGGGACGGTCGTGGCGTTGCAGGCTTCCGCTAAGGAAATCACGATTCGCAAAGGGCAGGAGTTTTTGCCGCAAGTGGTTTCGCAGCAGGAGACGCGGCACTGGCTGGAGGTGGAGGGCCACCTGTATGAAGTTTTTCTACAGGACATCTACTTTGGGCCAGCAAGCGAACATCGCGTGTTGGGGTATTTACTGCTGGGGTATGAAATTGACGACAAGGTGGCTCGCGAACTGAGCCGGATTTCGGCGAGCGAAGTGGCTTTCCGGTATGGCGACACGATCGTCAGAAGCACGCTGAAACCGGCGGAGGAAGCCGAGTTGCTGCGAGTGACACCGGCAAGTAAGACGAACGGGATGCTGGAGGCTGGGCCAGTTCGCTTGGGCGAGGAGCGATTCCTGGCCACCTCGCTGAGTCTGCCTTCGCCGGCAGCGCCGTTGAATCTGTGGGTGTTGAAGTCGCTGGATCAGGGAACGGCGTTTTTGAATTCTCTCAACGGTCTGCTGCTGGCGCTGGGATTGACCGCGGTGCTGGTGGGGAGTGCGCTGGTGTTTCTGATTTCGCATACGTTCACGCGTCCGCTGGATAACCTGGTGGCGGGAGTGCGAGCGCTGGAAAAGGGCGACTACGAGTATCCGCTGGAGGCGCGGGGCGGAGATGAAGTTGCGGAAGTGACGGTGACGTTCGACCGGATGCGAACGAATTTGCAGAAGACGCAGCGTGAGTTGCTGGATGCGGAGCGGTTGGCGACGATTGGACGGATGGCAAGTTCGATTTCGCATGATCTGCGGCATGCGCTGGCGGCGATGATGGCGAATGCGGAATTCCTGTGCGAGAGCGGGTTGACTCCTGCTCAGCGGGAAGAGTTGTACGCCGAGATTCGCATTGCAGTCGAGCAGATGACTGACTTGATCGAGTCGCTGCTGGAGTTTTCGCGGACGCGGGAATCGTTGCGGCCTTCGTATGGCGATGTGCGATCGGCGGTGGATCGCGCTGTGCAGGGAGTGAAGGCGCATCCGGAATTTCAGCCAGTGCAGATTCATGTCGCGAGCCAGGGTTTGACCGAGGGATGGTTCGACTCTCGGAAGATGGAACGGGTGCTGCTGAACCTGTTGCTGAATGCGTGTGAGGCGGTGGATCCGAGATCGGGGAAGATCGAGGTGGGGTTGAAGCGCGTCCAGGAACACTTGGAGATTCGAGTTACGGACAATGGCCCAGGGATCGCAGATGCGGTGCGGGATGGGCTGTTTGAGCCGTTTGTGAGTCACGGCAAGGAAAACGGAACGGGAATGGGATTGACCGTGGTGCAGAAAATTGTGCAAGACCACGGTGGAGACGTGGTGGTAGAACGGACGTCGGTCGCTGGGACCACGTTCCGAATCGATATTCCGCTGAGCCACGCTCCGGAGAGCGCGCTGGCGAAACATGCTACGTAAGCGACGTAGCTTTCTGTACGGAATCCGGCTGGAAGAAAGCAGTTTTGTTTTTGGAGGGTCCATGAGGATAGGGCAGAGGTGTCTGAAGAGCACGGGCGTGGTTGACGTACGGCGGACGAGTGCGACCTGGATCATAGCGGGATTGATGGCGCTCGGATCGGGAGCGACGGCCCAACAGAACGGGAATCCGGGCGAACGCGCGGCGTCTTCTGTTGCCGATGCCTTGCGCCAGTTGAACGATCAGGTGCGGGAACTCCAATCGACTATGGCAGCCATGCGTGCGGACTCTGAACGGGAGAAGGCCGAGACTCGCCAGTTGCGACAGGAGTTGGAGGAGTTGCGGGCGAGTGGTGGTGGGCGGAAGCCCGTGGTTATGGAGGCAGTGGCTCGAACGGAAAGCGCACGGACGTCCGTTGTGGAGAGACTGCAGGGACAGTATGAACAGTCCGCGGGGGACGTGCCGGACGAGAGGAAGACTACGACACGCGCGGCAACCCTTGATGAAGAATACGAACTGCTGAGCGGCAAGGTGGACGATCAGTATCAGACGAAGGTGGAAAGCGCGTCGAAGTACCGCATGCGGCTTTCTGGGATTGTGCTGATGAACATGTTCAGCACGTCGGGGTCGGTAGACAGTATTGATCTGCCGACTCTGGCCTATGCGCATCAGGCGGGGGACTCAGGCGGCAGTTTCGGGGCTACGCTGCGGCAGTCAGAGGTGGGGCTTGAGGTGTTTGGGCCGCGGGTGGCTGGTGCGCGAACGCGCGGCCAAGTCGAAATGGACTTTGCGGGAGGCTTTGCGACGTTGCCGAACGGAATCAGTTCGGGTCTCATGCGATTGCGGACGGCGACGATGCGAATGGATTGGGCGAACACTTCGGTGATTGCGGGGCAGGATGGGATATTCTTTTCACCGAGCTCACCCACGTCGTTTGCCACGCTCGCGGAGCCGGCATTTTCGTATTCCGGAAATCTGTGGGGTTGGGTGCCGCAGATTCGCGTGGAGCATCGCTTCGTTCTTGGGGAAAGCTCGAACCTGTTGTTGCAAGGAGGCATTCTCGATCCGTTCAGCGGCGAGGTACCGCTGACGGGAAACTACCGTCAGGCCAATGCTGGTGAAGCGTCGCGGCAACCGGCGTATGCGACCCGGGCGGCGTGGACGCACACGGTTTTCGGGAAGCCGTTGCGGCTGGGGGTGGCTGGTTTCTATAGCCGTCAGGACTATGGCTATCAACGCACGGTGGATGCGTGGGCGGGCATGACCGATGTGGAAGTGCCGTTGGGAAATCAAGTTTCATTCAGCGGGAAGTTTTATCGGGGACGCGGACTCGGCGGCTTGTATGGCGGAATTGGCCGCAGCGCGCTGTTCAGCGGACCCGTTGGCGAGCAGAGTACTGATGTGATTGGGTTGAATTCGCTAGGCGGGTGGGGACAGTTAAAATATCGTCCGGCGGCTAAACTCGAGTTTAATGCTGCTTTTGGGATGGACAATCCCTACGCTCGCGATCTGGAATATTTTCCGTATGTGCAGTCGTATGGAATTAATTGGCTGGCACGAAACCGTACGGGTTTTGCGAATGTGATTTACAGGCCGCGATCGGATGTATTGTTCTCGGCGGAGTACCGGCGGCTGACGACTTTTACGATTAACAATGGGGGGGGCAGCGCCAACCATTTGAACCTGATGATGGGGGTGTTGTTCTAAACGCGGCTGGTTTGCAAATGAGGAAGAAACTCGCATTCGGGCTCATGATGTTGGTGTGTGCAGCGGGACTGTGCGCGCAGACGACGACCGTGCATGGGCGCGTCGAAGTCATGGGGCGTCCAGCGAAAGCGGGGATCTCCAACGGGCGAAAAGATGCGGGTCAGACCACCGTGGTGTGGCTGACGGCGGCTCCGGGAGGGGGCGTGGAATTGACTCCGCCTCCGCCCAAGACCGACCCGAATCCGCGACTCGTGCAAAGAAACAAGAGTTTTGATCAGCATGTGCTCGTGATTCCAGCCGGTTCCATGGTGGAGTTTCCCAATCGCGATCCGTTTTTTCACAATGTGTTTTCGCTGTTCGAGGGAAAGCGATTTGATCTGGGGTTGTATGAAGCAGGAACAACGCGGGAAGTACGGTTTGAGCGGCCGGGGATCAGCTATATCTTCTGCAATATTCACCCACAGATGAGCGCTGTCGTCATCACGATGGGGACGCCCTTATACGCGGTGGCGGAAGGAGATGGGCAGGTGAGCATTGCGAATGTTCCGTACGGCCGGTACATGCTGCACATCTGGAGTGAAGGCATGGGCTCGGAGGATCAGAAGCCGGAAACGCGTGAAATCACGATTGGGGAGAATGCGGCAACATTGGGCGTGATAAAGGTTCCGGCGGTGAACGGGTCGCACGTGGCGCACAAGAACAAATATGGGCGCGAGTATGATGAGCCGACGCCGGAGAGTTCGATTTATGAGCAGCGGTAGGTAGTTCTTCTGTTTCCCTAAGCGGCCAAAACTGATAGCTGATGGAGTGCTGTTATCGGAGCGGTGAACCGCTGCGAAAATGGCTGTGTTTCCATGACGGACAAATGATAGGTGCTGTGAACAGGCGTCTCTGCCAACTGAGAATCCGGCTGACCCTTGGTCGTTTAGTGAAATGGAGACATTTCGTCATTTGACCGGAATTCTGATTCCGGCCTCAAAGCAAGCTCCGTTATCGTCCTGCTGCGGTTGCCCGCGACCGCCCGGATGAGTTCCGTTCCGACGATTCGACTTTAAAGCGGCCGATGAGTTTTTGCAGTTGGTTTGCCATTTCACCCACTCCCTGGGCTGCTTTCTGCGTGTCGTTGGCGCCGGAAGTTGTGTCTTTCGCCGCCAGCGCAACTCCAGAAATATTGCTCGCTATTTCGGTTGTACCCTTTGCGGCCTCGCTCACGTTGCGCCCGATTTCATTCGTCGTTGCGGTCTGCTCTTCCACCGCCGAGGCGATCGTATTGGAGATGTCGTTGATCTGATTGATCACGCCGCTGATCTCACCGATTGCCGTCACTGCAGCCTTGGTATCAACCTGGATGGCTTCGATCTTTTGGCCGATTTCCTCCGTTGCACGCGCCGTCTCCTTGGCCAGTTCCTTCACTTCATTGGCCACAACTGCAAATCCCTTACCCGATTCTCCGGCACGGGCCGCTTCAATGGTGGCATTTAGAGCAAGGAGATTAGTTTGCTGTGCAATCGAGGTAATGACCTTGATTACCTTGCCGATCTCAATGCTAGAATCTCCCAGCTTGGAAATTGTGGTGTTCGTATTTTCAGCGATGCTGACAGCGCTCTTTGCCACTCTCGCGGCTTCGTTGGCGCTCTTCGAGATTTCGCGAATCGAAGCCAGCATTTCTTCCGAACCGGTCGCTACAACACTGACGTTCTTGGAAACCTGTTCACTGGCAGCGGAAACGACACTGGCTTGAGTCGCCGTCTCTTCGGCATTACCGGCCATCTGCTGACTGGTGGCAGTGAGTTCTTCCGAAGCTGAGCCCAAACTTAACGCAGTCTGCATGATGTTACTGATGCTGCTGCGCAGATCGTCAAAGAACCTTGTCAATCCTTCCCCCATCTGCCCGATGGCATCGCTACCCTGTACTTTAATGTTTTGCGTGAGATCTCCTTCTGCTGCTGCCCCAACTACTCCGAGCATCTCGTCCACTTTGCGCCTCAATTCCTCCGCCGCGTTCTTTTGTGGAGTAATGTCGAGCGCGTATTTCACAACTTTAAACAGTCTCCCTTTCACGTCGGCGATGGGGTTATACGACTCCTGGAACCAGACGATCTTGCCGCCTTTTCCTACACGCTTGAATTCGCCCGTGACGTATTCACCGCGGTTCAGCTTTGGCCAGAGTTCTGCGTAGGCTTGGCTATGGCGCTCGGCCTCATCAACTAGAGTGCTATGGTGACGGCCTACGAGTTCGTTCAAGGTGAAACCCATCATCCGCAGGAAGTTATCATTTGCCCCGATCACGGCGCCATCCATATTGAACTCGACCACCGCTTGCGACTTCGCAATCGCGGCAATCTGACCGGCGTAATCCGCGTTGGTGGCCTCGATCTTGATCTTCTCCGTGACAACCTCCCACGTCGCCAGCGTCCCAACATGATTTTTGGAGGAATCATAAACAGAATCAGACACGAGCCGGATCGATTCCGGTCCAATGTTGAATTCGGCTGTGTAGGGTTGTCTCGAAGTATCGTTCAGCAGGCCATGTTGATGTTGCGGATTCTTGTGAAACAAATCGATGGATTGACCCAAGATGGCGGAAGCCTTCACTGGCAAGTATTTCTCCAGGTCCTGCAATGTCCGCAATGCGGCTGGATTCAAGTACTGAATCTTCATCTCCCGGTCGGCAAACATCAGATTCACGGCGGTCTTATCCGCCAATCCGACCATGCGCTCTGTCGCGGCCGATTTTTCGCGTAGGTCGGCTTTCATCTGGTTCAATCCTTTTGCGAGTTCAGCAAGTTCGTCCTGTCCGTGGATGGCCAAGTCACGGTGAGCGAGATCGCCGTCAGCGATCGCATGGGCGAAATCGACTGCGGCTTTGACTGTGGATGTGATCGTTCGAATCAACGATACGGCCGCAGAGCCACCAATCACAAAGCCGATGGCGGCACAAATCAGGATCATCTGCCTTGATCGTGATTCAGTTTCATTTCCCTTTTGCATTGCTGCAGCGACGAGATTGTCAATTCGTGAGTCCAGATCGTCCGCTACGGCCTGCAGATTCGTGCGAAGCTGCATAGTTTGCGGATTGAAGCCCAGATCTATCGCCTCTTTCGTCTTTCCTGCTCTCCGGAGTTCGATTTCCTTGTTCAAGATTGCCCTGTAGTCTCCGAAGTACCGTTCCATTTCGTCGAAGTCTTTTTTCCCTCCCGGCGTTATCAGAAGTGGTTTCAACTTCGCGGCGGACTCCCTGAATTGTGTTTGCCCCTCTTGGTCTAGTTTGAGTAGCTCTTCCCTGCCGTCGAGGAGGAAGCCGCGAACCGACGCAACTTGCTTCTCCAGTCCGTTGAGCATTTCCATCGCGTCATTTGACTTATTCGAATTCACAAGGATCTCATCGGTGGCATCGGAGAGACGAAAAGTGGCGTAGTACCCAATCCCACCGACAAACGACAAAATCAAAAGGACCAATCCGAATCCGATCCCAAGCTTCATCTTCAAATTCAGTCTCGATAACATTGCATTTCTCCGAACCGCTTATAGGTTTTGTGCATACGCAGTGGGGACATCTGCCCCAATCCTTCATCCTCACCAATCTTGATCGGTACAATGAGTTTGGCGGCTCAATGTCTTGCAGCCGCACTCTCAGTACAGCACCCTTCGATCAAAATCCCCGTGTCAGCCGCCACGTTGCCACGAGCACCTGACGAACGAACGTTCTGAAAGTCTGGACCGATTACTCGGTGAAGTGGGTCGTGTAAAAGGCTTCAAGGGCCACTTCGCTGCCGCGATCGAGATCCGCTCCCGAATCAGCGCTGGGCGCGCCCAAGTCGCGCCCAAGCCAGAGCATCACGTCATGAATCCAGATTGACCTTACGCTATCGGTACAATCGCAATCCCCTAGGGCCCCACTCCGAGTTACTCTCGTGCGCTGTAGGTCCCACGGCAGACTCATGCTGTATCCACAATCTGTGTCATTCGGGAACTCCTGAGCGGTGATTAGAGTCCTCGGTAGGAATCGAGTTCCCGAGAGACCGAAGTTTCCGCGGGACTTTTCGCGGAGAGGAGCGTCCGCGCTACACTTGGGCGGAGAGAAATCATCCTATGAAGATTGAAAAGATGCTGAAGCGGTATCGAGTGGAGGACGGGAAACATTTCCGGTTGAAGGACCATGATCCCGGGGATACGCACGGCGTGAAGACGGAGGCGGAGGCGAAGGACCTGCTGGCGCATGGAGTCGAGAAGCTCAGCGAGTTACAGGCGGTGCTGGCGGCGCAGGATCGCTGGGGCATGCTGGTCGTGTTGCAGGCGATGGATGCTGCGGGAAAAGATGGGACGATCAAGCACGTGATGTCGGGCGTGAATCCGCAGGGCGTGCAGGTCTCGTCGTTCAAAGTCCCTACTCATGAAGAGCTGCTGCATGGGTATTTGTGGCGCACTTACGGTCACGCGCCGGCGCGGGGGCAGATCGGGATTTTCAACCGGTCTTACTACGAAGAGGTGCTAGTGGTGCGGGTACATAAAGAAGTGCTGGAGAGTCAGAAGCTGCCGAAGCAGTTGGTGACGAAACGCATCTGGGAAGAGCGGTACGAAGATATCCGGGGCTTCGAGCGGTATTTGTCGCACAACGGGATCGCGGTGGTGAAGTTTTTTCTGCATGTATCGAAGAAGGAACAGAAACGGCGGTTCATGGAGCGGCTGGATACTCCCGCCAAGAATTGGAAGTTTTCCTCGGCGGATGTGAAGGAACGGGGGTTCTGGGATGAGTATCAGGAAGCGTATGAGGATGCGATCCGGGCGACAGCGAGCGAACATGCTCCGTGGTATGTGGTGCCGGCGGACAACAAATGGTTTACGCGGATCGTGGTAGCCGAGGCGATGATTGATGTGTTGAAGGGGATGAAGTTGAAGTATCCGAAGGTGAGCGGGGAAGAGAAGGCGGCACTGGCGGAGGCGCGGGAACAGTTGGAGAGTGAGTAGGGCGGCTCTGGGTTTTGGGCGTTCGGCGTTGGGAATCTCACCCTAACGTCGCAAAGAGCGCGACGTGAGGATGGGGCACCGTCGCCGTGCCGGGGACAGAAAGCCCAACGCCCAGAGCCTATTTCAGGGTGATGGGCATGGGCTGGTCATAGGGCTGGATGGTTACGGTTAGAGATTTGCGTTGATCGAAGGCCTCTTTCGAGATGGGGAAGCTGACGACGATGGTTCCCTTCTTTTCGGTTCCGGGAGCGAGCTTCATCTCTGGTGAGAGCGGCGACTCGGAACTTTCCTTGAGCGGCGGAAACGCCTGGTAGTAGCGGTCGAGGTCGACGGCGGAGGCGGCGTCGTCTTCGTAGGTGTGTCCCTTGGCGTCAGTGAGTTGCGCTTTGAGGGAGCGTACCCACAGCGATTTTTCGGCGGAGTTGCGAAGCGTAAGCGTGATGGCGGAGAGGACCATGTTCTGGCCGGGCACTTCGACTGCGGAAACGAAATTGACCGAGCCCGCGCCCTGGGGTTTCGGGCGCTGAACGTAGGAGAAGATCGCAATGCCTACCGCGATGACGGCGATGACCGCCAGGACGACTCCGGCGGGCGGGAGGTTGCGTTTCGCGGTGCCGAATTCTTCGCCGATATCAAATTTCGTGGGCGGCTCGGGCGGAAGATCCTGGGGCGCTGCGGGCTGAGGGTCGGTATTCGGGGAGGGATCGGGAGTCGGGTCGGGCATTGGGTAATTGTAGAGTTTGCGGGCACGAAGGACAAAGGCGCAGCGGCTATCTATGCCTGATCGCGAGTCAGGATATGGGCCTGACAGAGTGTGGGTGAGAACTCGTGCCGTCCCTCCGGGACTCGCGTTAATCTCCCACTGTACCCAGGGCTTACGCCCTGGGCTAACAAATGCCGCCGCTTCGCGGCTTGATTTCGACAGTTGTGTCCCATCCCTTTACCCAACGCATGCCTGTAAATCCCAGTTCAAGCACACTCTGAAAGGGCCGCTGGTTACCACTGACTGGTCCATGACTTTGGTTACCTTGTCGGATGTGACGGGCGCTGTCACGATGCAGAAGAGTTCCTTTGGGAGGTAATCTGCGGTGAAGCGTACAACACTTACAGCCTCGTTGGTTTGCGGTCTTCTAATTTTCAGTATGCTCGGTTGCGGTGGTTTGACGAATCACCTGCAATCCATCACGCTCACGGTTCCCAACGGAACGGCTCTATCGGGCGGGGTTTACAATCTCGTGGGCGCTGGCTCTACGATGCAACTTAAGGCCGTGGGGAACTACAGCGACAGCAAAACGAAGGACCTGACAAACAAGGTTACTTGGAACGTGATGGTCGATCCAGCTCACGGACTGGACTACTTGGGAAACCCACTGCTTCCTCCGTGCAAGGCTCCTTCTTGCCCGTCACCATCTACTCCGCCTTATACAAACGGCACCGTTGAATATAGTGTCACCGGTTTAATAACAGCGGTGGAACCGGCAAACTGCTCTTGGGTGCAACAGGGAACTGGATGGTTCTTCCAAGGCGACTACGTGGTTACGGCCACGTTTGGGGGCGTTACGTCGCAACCGATCTACATCCCGATCGCCTCTTCGTCGGGTCCGGGGACGAATGGGGAGTGCGGGCCTACCGCCGGGGGTTAATCGGGGGCTAGACTCACTGAGGGAACTAGTTCTGCGGGGACGGCTGCGAGGCAGCTGTCCCCGTTCTGCTTTTTGTGGATCGCCGCATTTTCCAGCACCTTGCTCGTCCCGTCGGTTGGATCGTTGGAGCGAAACCCCGTATAATCGGGAGGTTTTGCTGAACTCCGCACAAATCCTCAAGGGCGATGACGGTCGCAACGGAATTAGAAATCGGATGAAGGTTCGGGCTGGGATCGAAGTATCGGGGCAATCCGACATCGGCTGCGTGCGCCAGAACAACGAAGATTCCTTTGGCTATTGGGAGCCGGAAGAAGACGACCGGTTTTCCCGCCAGGGACGGCTGGCGATTGTGGCCGACGGCATGGGCGGCTATGAGGGTGGGCAAGAGGCGAGCCGGCTGGCGGTCGATACGTTGATGGCAACGTATCGCAATTTTGATGGGGGCGATCCGCAACTGGCGTTGATTGAGGGGCTGCAAGCGGCGCATGAAGCGATTCGATCGTACGGTGAGACCCACCCTGAGTTGCGCGGCATGGGAACGACCTGCACGGCGGCCGCGATTGTGGGGAATCTTCTCTATTACGTCCACGTGGGCGATACGCGGCTTTATCTGATCCGGAATGGGGCGATTGCCCAGGTGACGCGCGATCACTCCTACGTCGGGCGGCTAGTGGAAGCGGGAATGATCAGCCGGGAGGAGGCGGAGAAGCATCCGCACCGCAATATTTTGACGGCGGCGCTGGGCACGAGCCCGGAGCTGATCATGGATTCTCCAGGGCATCCGGAACCTCTGCGCGCGCAAGACGTGCTCGTCATCTGTAGTGACGGGCTGTGGGGACAAATGCAGGATAGCGAGATTCTGGGGGCGGTGGATCAGAAGCCTGCGGAAGAAGGTGGCCGGGCGTTGATTGAATTGGCGCGCGAGCGCGGCGGACCGGACAACATCACTTTGAATATCCTGCGATTGCTCTAGTTTTTCCACAGTGGTCGGGTTGAAAAATAGAAAGTTTTCCACTGGCCCCGAGAACGGGGCCATTTTGTTTTGGGATGTCGGAGGCCTGCTTCATTGAGAACAGGGCAAGTTTCGTAAATGTGCAAGAGTCTGCACTTGTGGCCGTTTATTTCACTCCGAGTTGACCTGTAAATCTCTGAAATCAAGGAATAGTTGGTGATTTTGGCTACTTTCTTGTTTGGCCGAATGCTTGCTGTGTCTATAATGCCTATGGAATCCATAGGGATAGTGGCCGCGAGGGATTCATGAAGATTTCACAAAAAGGGCTTTACGCGTTGCAGGCCTTGACGCTGTTGGCCCGGAGATACCGGGAGGGAGCGATTCGGATTCGGGACATCGCGTACGAAGAGAGCCTGCCGGAGAAGTTCCTGGAACTCATTCTTTTGGAATTGAAGAACGCTCGGCTGGTGGAAAGCGTGCGCGGTGCCAAGGGTGGATACCAGTTGCGCCGGGCTCCTTCAGAGATCCGGTTGAGCGAGGTGATCCGGTTGATTGACGGGCCGCTGGCGCCGTTTGGAGACGCAGAGCAGTTGCGAACCCTGATTGATCGCGATGCCGAACATCGAGCGCTCTACAAGGTGTTTCTGGAAGTGCGGGATGCGGCGGCAAAGATTCTGGAAAACACGACGCTCGGGGATCTGATTGATCGCGGGGCGGCGGATGCGGCGGGACGGAAATCCGCCAAGAAAAAGAAAAGTGACGCGCAGGTGTTGCCGATGGCGGCGCCGGCCGGGGGACATCAGGGACATGACTAAGAGGAACTGGGTTTTGAGTCTTGGGGTAGTGGCGTTGGTTTGGGGCTCGGGGCTGATGGCGATGGCCCAGACAACGATTCACGTGGGGGCATTTCCGAACATCACACATCCGCAGGCGATGGTGGGCAAGAACAACGGGTGGTTCGACAAGGCGATGGGGCCGCAAGTGAAGATTGAGTGGAAGAGCTTCAATGCGGGTCCTTCGGCGATTGAGGCGCTGTTTGCCGGCGCAATCGATATGACGTACATCGGGCCGAACCCGGCAATTTCTGGATATGTGCGATCGAATGGGGAAGCGCTGCGCATTGTGGCGGGCGCAACCAGCGGTGGCGCGGCTTTGGTGGTGAGGAACGATTCGGGGATTCAGAAGCCGGAAGACTTTCATGGGAAGAAAGTGGCATCGCCGCAGATGGGGAACACGCAGGACGTGGCGCTGCGGGCCTGGTTGATTTCGCACGGGATGAAATCCACCGACAAGGGCGGAGACGTGCAGGTGATTCCGCTGGCGAATCCGGATCAGTTGACGTTGTTCATGAAGAAGGAACTGGACGGGGCATGGGCTCCGGAGCCTTGGGCCACGCGGCTGATCAAAGAAGGGAACGGGCGGCTGTTTCTGGACGAGCGGACGCTTTGGCCGAATGGAGATTTCGTTACCGCTCACCTGATCGTGCGAACGGAGTTTTTGAAGCAGCATCCGGACCTGGTGAAGAACTGGATTCGGGCGCACGTGGAACTGACGGAGTGGATTAACGGACATTTGCCAGAAGCGAAGAAGATTCTCAATGCGCAGATCGCCAAAGAGACCGGCAAGGCCCTGCCAGACGCGGTGCTGGATGAGTCGTTTGGACGCATGAAGGCTACCTACGATCCGCTACGGCCGGCGCTGATGAACGCGGCAAAGTCGGCGTTTGACGCCGGATTTCTAGGCCGGCAGATGCCGGATCTATCGAGTTTGTATGACTTGTCGTTGTTGAACCAAGTGTTGGCAGAAAAAGGGAAGAAGGCCATCCAATGAGCGCGAGTCCGCAGAATGTGGTTCCACCGGCGCCGCGAGTTCCGTTCCGCGGAGTGCGAGCGAATGTGTTTCATGGCAAGTCGATGTCTTCGGTGGCGGAATTTCCCGCGAGTCCGACTGGCGAGATCGTCGTGCCCAAAGTGGCGCTGGATGAGATTTCGCTGAGCTACCGGACAACCAAAGGCGAACGGTTACTGGCGCTCGACAAGATCAGTCTTGAAGTGAAGCCGGGGGAATTTCTGTGTATCGTCGGGCCTTCGGGGTGTGGGAAGTCTACGCTGTTGCATCTGATTGCGGGACTGAATCCGCAGACGTCGGGGAAGGTACTGGTGGATGGGACTCCGGTTTCGGGTCCGGGGACGGATCGCATTCTGATTTTCCAGGAACTGGGATTGTTCCCATGGCTCACCGTTGCGGGCAACGTTGAATTCGGCATGAAAATGAAGGGTGTGCCGAAGGCCGAGCGCGCAGAAAAGGTGGAACACTACCTTCGGCTGGTACACCTGTCGAAATTCAAGAACAGCTATATTCATCAGCTTTCGGGCGGCATGCGGCAACGTGTTGCGCTGGCGCGCGCTTTGGCGACGGGCCCGGATGTACTGCTGATGGATGAGCCATTTGCCGCGCTGGACGCACAGACTCGCGACCTATTGCACGATGAACTGGAACGCATCTGGGCGGAGACTGGCTGCACGATTATTTTCGTGACGCACAACGTGCGCGAAGCCGCGCGATTGGCAGATCGTGTTGTGCTGCTGACGTTCCGTCCGGGGCGCGTGAAAGAAGAGTTTAAGGTGAACCTGCCGCGGCCACGACACATGGAGCATCCGGATGTGAGCCGGATGGCGCGCAACATCCTGGATTGCTTGCGGGAAGAGATTAACAAGAGTCTCGAGGTGGAGTACGCCGATGAAAAAGCTCGCTAAGCAGATCATTTTCTATTCCGTGCTGATCGGCGTCTGGGCATTGCTGGCGAAGTTACGCATCTGGCCGCCGTATCTGTTTCCTCCGCCGTGGGGAGTGGGGCGCGCACTCATCGATGGCTTTGCCGACCACAGTTTCTGGATTGGCATTGCGGTGACGATGAAGCGCATGTTGATCGGCTACAGCCTGTCGATCGTGTTGGGAATGATCCTGGGGCTCGGCGTTTCGAGCAATAAGTTTCTGGAAGAGACCGTCGGCGGTTTGTTGGTGAGTTTGCAATCGCTGCCGAGCATTTGCTGGATTCCGCTGGCCGTGCTGTGGTTTGGGTTGACAGAGAAGGCAATTCTGTTTGTGGTGCTGATGGGGTCGTTGCTGTCGGTAACGATCGCGATGGAAGACGGTCGCAAGCAGATGCCGAAGATTTATGGCATGGCCGGGAAAAACCTAGGAGCGAAAGGCTTCAAGCTGTTCTGGTACGTGCTGCTGCCGGCGAGTCTGCCGTTCATTGTGAATGGCATGAAGCAGGGCTGGGCATTTGCATGGCGCTCGCTGATTCAGGCGGAGATGATCTTCCTGAGCCTGGGGCTCGGCCAGTTGCTGATGATGGGTCGCGATCTGAGCGATATGAGCCAGGTGCTGGCTGTGATGATTCTGATCATCATTCTCGGTTTCATGGTGGATGGAGTTGTGTTCCGGACGATGGAGCGGCGGTTGCAGGATAAGTACGGGCTGACACCGGCGTAGTTGAGTCGTGAGCCGCGGGCCACGAGCTACGAGCGATCAATCTCTTGTTGGGTTTTGTGGGTGTGCATGCGGAGACGGGGCAAGCCCCGTCTCTACGGTTTCTGACATTAAGTCGTGGGACTTCCACTTTCTTGCGAATTCATTTCTAATGCTGCCTCATGATTCGAATTCTGGGGCTGGTCGCTCTTTCCCTTCTTGCGGTCGCGGCAGTTGCTGCCGATCAAAACACTGAAAAGCTGATTGCCGAGGCGCTCAAGCCTTCCGCTCTGGAGACCAATCTCCGGCGGCTCACTGATGAGGTTGGTGGGCGGGTGCCGGGGACTGCGGCGTTTGAACGGGCGCGGGATTGGGGCGTCGCAGCATTCAAGGAGGCGGGAGCCGACAGCGTGCACACGGAGGAATTCTCCATTCAGCATGGGTGGGCAGAAGGGCCGACGGAGATGACAGCATCGCTCTTTTCAGGCGCTGGCTTTCACGTGCGTGCGGTTTCGGTTACGTGGGCACCCGGGCTGATGGCAGTGAAGCATATCCCAATCGTCTTTGTCGGCATGGGGACGGCCGCGGAGTTTGCCAAGGCGGGAAGCGTCGAGGGGCGGATCGTGTTGGTGGACAGCAAGGTGTTGGCAAGCTGGGATGATCTATTTGGCGAATATGAGCGAGCGCCAGCAATCATTGACCTGGCGGTAAAAGGGAAGGCCAAGGCGATTGCCTTCCTGTCAACGCGCAACCAGGGAATTTTGTACCGGCACACGAATGCAGTAGCTGGAGAGATTGATGCGATTCCGCAGGTGATTGTGGCGCGGGAAGACGGGGAACGGATCGCGCGCTTGCTCGGGTCGGGTGTGCCAGTGTGGGCGGATCTTGCGATTCCGAATAAGGTTGGCGGGGCCATCAAGTCATGGAACGTGGTGGCGGAGATTCGCGGGAGCGAAAAGCCAGAGGAGTTTGTGGTGCTCGGCGCGCATTTGGATTCGTGGGATTTGGGGACAGGCGCGCTGGACAACGGCTGTAACACCGCGTTGGTGATTGACGCGCTGAGGGCGATCAAGGCATCAGAGCTGAAGCCACGGCGGACAATCCGCTTTATTTTGTTTTCTGGAGAAGAAGAAGGTTTGATCGGATCGAGGGCCTATGCGGTGGCCCACCGCGGTGAGTTGGACCAGGCTGCGGGAGTGGTGGTGTTCGACTCGGGGACCGGAAAGACTACGGGGTTTTCGGTCGGCGGACGGAAGGATTTATTGGACTCGGCGGCGGCCCTGGTGGCGCCGCTGGAACAGTTTGGTGCGAACAAGTTGCTGCCAAACGCGGAGTCCGGGACCGATCACTTCGATTTCATGCTGGAAGGCGTGCCGACGTTTGTAGCGGAACAGCAAGAAGCGAATTATATGGAGAACTATCACGCGACGACGGACACGTTCGACAAGGTTGATTTGCCGCAATTGAAGAAACACGTGGCGGAGGCGACGGCGCTGACGTTCGGGTTGGCGGATCGGGAAGGACGGGTGGGGCCGCGCTTGCATCGGGCGCAGATTGAGCAGACCTTCCGTGAAACGCATCTGGATGAAGAGATGAAGCAGATGGGGATGTGGGAGGAGTGGGAGAAGAGGAAGCGGGGAAGAACGGACTAAGCGGAAGGCATCATTTACTCGGTGATGGCTGTTCGATTTTTCTTGTGGATTGAAGCCGAGGGCGGGGCGCCCTCGGAACCGCCGGCAAGGTGCCGGCGCTACCCGACTCAGCGGGATTTGCTGAGGGCTTAGGTTGCTCGGTTATCGTAAGATTCTCTTGTGCTTCTTTTTTGGATTCTCTTCAATGTATTTGTGTTCGCGGTGCTGGCCCTTGACCTTGGGGTAGCGCGGCGGCGTGTGCGAGAAATCACATTTCGTGAGGCGATGATCTGGTCCGGGATATGGATCGGACTGGCGTGCGCGTTTGCAGTGGTGCTGTTTTTCTGGCACGGGCGCGCGGAATCCCTGCAGTTTGTAACGGGCTACGTCATCGAGTTATCGCTTAGCGCGGACAATCTCTTCCTGTTTTTGCTGATCTTCCGTTTTTTCCACGTGCCTGCGCAGCATCAGCACAAAGTGCTGTTTTGGGGGATTTTGGGTGCAATCGTCATTCGCGCGCTATTTATTCTGGCGGGTGTCGGGTTGATCCAGCGGTTTCACTGGATCACCTATGCGTTCGGGGCATTGCTGATCTATTCAGGGATCAAACTTCTATTGCAGGGCAAGCAGGAAATTCACCCCGACAAGAATCCGGTGCTGAAGATGTTCCGGAAGATTATGCCGGTGACCAAGGAATACGAAGGCGGAAAGTTCTTTGTTCGGAGGCCGGGGTTGTACGCGACGCCCTTGTTCATCGTGCTGCTGGTGGTGGAGACAACTGACATCATTTTTGCCGTGGATTCGATTCCCGCCGTCCTAGCAATTACCTTGAATGCGTTCATTGTGTATACGTCTAACATTTTCGCGATTCTGGGGCTGCGGTCAATGTACTTTGCGTTGGCGGGATTGATCGATTTGTTCCACTACCTTCACTACGGGCTCTCGGTGGTGCTCATTTTTGTCGGAGTAAAGATGCTGGGGGCGCACTACTTTGAGATCCCGACGGTGTGGGCGTTAGCGATCGTGCTGACGGTGTTAGGAGCATCGATTGGGGCCTCACTGGCGCTGCCCAAGAAGGCGTAGATTGCCTCCGCATTGATTCTTCCTTCCTGAAACGAGCGACCTCTTCGCCTCAACGACGACAGGCGTCAGTACGTTATGATGAACGGTCATGATTCGTGTTCCGGTTACGACGCCATCTCGCTCCTATGAAGTGCTGATTGGAAGCGGACTGCTTGCGCGCGCGGGAGAAGTTCTCGGGAGTTTGCTGGGCAAGAAGCGCGTGTTTGTAGTGAGCGCGCCTGCCGTTCGCAAGCGTTGGGGTAAGGTTCTGATGGGGTCTCTGGCAGCGGCGGGGATTGAGGCCACGCTGCTGGAGATGCCGGATGGCGAGCGTGCGAAACGGTTGGCGACGCTCGAGAAGTTGGCAGAGAAGTTGGTGAAAGCGGGTGCGGATCGAGGAGTTTCCCTGATCGCGCTCGGCGGTGGTGTGGTGGGCGACGTCACCGGGTTCCTGGCGTCGGTGTATATGCGCGGCGTGGATGTGATTCAGGTTCCGACTACGGTGGTGGCGCAGGTGGATGCCGCGATAGGTGGGAAGACCGCCGTCAATCTTCTGGCTGGCAAGAATCTGCTAGGGACATTTCATCAGCCTCGGGCAGTTCTGGTCGATCCGGCAGTGCTTGGGACTTTGCCTCTGCGCGAATACCGAGCGGGGCTGTATGAGGCGCTGAAAAGCGGCATTATTGGGGACGTTGGATTGTTCCGCCTTTTTGAGGAGCGGCACAAGGAAATTCTTGCGCGAGACGCAATTGTCGTGGAGCAGGTGATCGCGGATTCGGTGCGGTTGAAGGCATCGGTTGTGAGCGCGGACGAACGCGAAGGCGGATTGCGGCAGGTGCTCAACCTGGGACACACGATCGGGCATGCGCTGGAAGCGGAAACGGGATACAAGTTGCTGCGGCACGGAGAAGCCGTCGGGTGGGGCCTGGTGGCGGCGACGTACATCGCGCTCTCTACGGGCAAACTGGACAGTGTGACCGCCGGGCGGATCATGAATGCGATTCTGGGACTAGGCGAATTGCCTCGCATGAATGTGAAGACCGCGGGTGTACTGAAGCGATTGAAGTTCGACAAGAAGACGCGGCAGGGGGTGGTGCACTTCATTTTGCCGCGCGAGATCGGCAAAGTCGAAATCACGAGCGATGTGCCGGAGACGTCTGTACGGGCAGCTGTGGAGGAGATTCGGAAGTTGGCGCGGAACTAGCGAAGATCGTTTCACCACAGAGGCACAGAGGACACAGAGGAGTTCTTAAGAATTAAGCAATGAATTCAGTGGAGAAGGAAAAAGTTGTGGGGGCGGCGCCTGTTGGGGCGCGGGATCGTGATGCGGCCGCGAAGGCTGTGCAGGAGATGTTTACTTCGATTGCGCCGCGCTATGATCTGCTGAATCACGTTCTCTCGTTCAATATTGACCGACTTTGGTGGTGGCGGACTGCGCGACGGTTTGATGGAATTCTGAAGCTGCCGGGTGCGCGGGTGCTTGATTTGTGCTGTGGCACTGGGGATATGACGTTCGCCTTGCGGCGGCGCGCGGCCTCGAAGGACGTGAAGATTCTGGGTGCGGATTTTTCGCACGCCATGCTGCAACGGGCGACAGTCAAAGGGAATGGATCCGGACTGCGATGGGTGGAGGCGGATGCGCTGCGGTTGCCGTTTCCGAATGCACAATTTGACCTGGTGACTTCAGCGTTTGGGTTTCGCAATCTGGCGGACTATGACGCTGGGCTGCGCGAGATTGCCCGGGTTCTACGGCCGGGTGGGCAATGTGGAATTCTTGATTTTGGCGAGCCGCGTGGGTTGATGGGCTCTGTATATCGGATTTATTTCAAAAATGTGTTGCCGAAAATTGGAACTCTGATTTCGGGTGTGCGCGGGCCGTACGCTTATTTGCCGGCATCGGTGGAGCGGTTTCCTGCTCCTGACGAAATGACGACGCGGATGAAGCAGGCCGGGTTTGGCGAAGCGACGTGGACTCCTTACACGATGGGCGTTGCGGGACTGTATTTGGGCGTGAAGGCGGGTTAACCGCAGAGTTCGCGGAGAGCGCAGAGATTTTTGGGGCAGGCAGAGCGCGGCAGGTTCTAGTCGCGTGGCGAAGGTAGATTCCGCCCTTCGGTCGGAATGAAAATCCAATTAGTTAAATGAAGGTCGGGAGCCGAGAATTCAATTGTTCTCTGCGAACTCAGCGATCTCTGCGGTTAGTTCGGCTGAACAGATTCCGTGTAGGCTTCGAGATTCGTTTTTGTGATGACGCGTTCGTAGTCGCTGCCCAGGAAAGTTTTCAGGCGGTCAGTATTCATGATGTATTGGCCCGTCATGTAGGGAACCGCGTCGGGTGGAATCGCGCTGATATTGCGATTCCACAGGAACTTCAATACTTGGCGCATGCCCCACTGGCCGGGGACACGGATTAGCTTTGCGTGCGCGACTTCCACACACTGGCCGAAGGTCATCGGTTCGCCACGTCCTGCTACGTTAAGGATGTTCAGGCGCTGCGCTTCCGGATCACGGTTGAGCAGCCAGACGATCAGGCGCGCCATGTCATCCACGTGAACGAACTGAATTTTGTTGTCCAGATATTGTTGGCCGAACGGGAACATACACGGTAGCCGTTTGCCTTCCTGACGCATACGCGCGGCGCGCGGGCTCTTGCCATTCGGCGTGCCGCGGAAGGCTCCCATTAGATAATTTTCGACGGTTGCTCCAGCAAAAATGTGCGGACGCAGGATAAACACGCCGCAGCCACGGAGCGATGGGGCTCGCTGCTGGACGACCAGGTCGCTCTCTTTCTTGTGGAGCGCGTAGGGAAGCGTATGTGCCTGGAGCGGAGCGTCTTCGGTGACAGCCGTGGGCATGTCCGACCCGTAGGCCGAGACGCTGCTCGGGAAGATGAACTGGCGGACTAGAGTTCCAGCGACGCGATTGGATTCCGTGATCGCTTCCATGACGCGGGCCGTGCCAGCCACGTTGATCTGCCACATGCGATCGACGTCAATAATTCCGGTGCGCTGGGGATCGATGACGAAGGCAAGATGAACGACCGAAACCGGGTGCAGTTCGCGCAGGAGCAAGTGGAGTTCGCGGGTAGAGTCCTCACGACCAATATCCAGCGGGATGAAACGATCTACCGGAACAGCGGGGGGCGTGAGATCCACGCCCACCACTGAAAATCCGGAGAGCTGTTCCAGGAGCCGGCGGCCGAGATTGCCGGAGACACCCGTGACTAGGATGGTTGGCTTTACCGTATCCATTTAGTCGCGGTCGTCATCGTCCTCAGGTTTCGCGGCCGGGGGTTTCGCTCCACGCTGTTGCGGCGGCATAGGCATGCCCGGACCGCGGACAGCGCCGAAATAAGCGTCATTCAGTTCGGTGTTCCCCTGGAAGCGCTGCATCGCATCGCGGAAACGTTGCGACGAGATTGCGTTCTTGATCTCCGTTTTCACGCCGTCCATGGGCAAAGTGTCTTTGCTGACCACTTTGTAAATGTAGTTACCGCTGGGATCCGAGATAACTTCGGAAACATCGCCAGGCTTCAGGGTCATTACCACCTGGTGATCGGCAGGAAGACTGGTGCGGCGAACCTTGTCCATCTTGGTGGGCGAAGGGTTGCCGGGGAGTCCGGCGGCGACGAACGCCGCTTTCTCTAATTTGTCGGCATCTTCTCCCTTGATCAGACGGGCTCGCAGAGAAACGGCTTCCTTCTTCATGGCTTCTACGCCAGCCTTTTCCTGATCTTCAGGGCTTAAGGCTTTGATTTTGGCAGGAGCGGCTGGAGCGGCGGCTTTCGCGGCACCGGCCTTGATGGGCGGCTTGGCCGGGCCCTGGGCAGGGACAACTCGCTTGGTGTGCGGGACGAAGATTCGAATGAACGATGCCTGCTCGTAATTGGCTACGTTTTTCTGGTAGTAATCCTGAATGTCCGTGTCGCTTACGTTTTGGGACTCAGTCTGAAGATTGCGGCCCAGTTCCTGGGAGAGAATCTGCATGCGGGCGAAGCGGACGGCCTCTTCGAAGTGCGGAGTCTTATCGAGGCCACGCTTTTCGGCTTCGGTGGACATGGTCAGCATGCGGGAATAGGCACTGGCCAACTGGCGGCGCATGGCTGGCGACATGTTAGGTTGAAGCGAATCTGCCAACTTCTCGAACTGTGCTTTGGTGATGGCTGTTTTGCAGGCATCGCCCTTGAGGGAAGCGTCGGCGCAGAAGCCCTTAATGGTAACGACGGTGTCGTCGGGGCCGACTTTGACTTCCGGAGCCGGGGCAGTGGCGTTAGGAGCGGGGGTGGGGGCGGGCGTCTGCTGCGCGGTTTGTCCGCTGACAAGAGCCACGAGCATGAGACACACGAGTAACTGACGCATAAACCAGGAACCTCCAAGAGAAGGAAGAGTTGCGACGAACACATAATCGTAGCATGGCAGGCTGGCGATGGGGCGTGACGAAGTTGTGGATGAGGCGAGTTGGCGCGGCGGCGAATCCAAAGCGATAATGACGGATATGACCCAAATGCAAGGTGCGTTCAGTTCGGAGGCGATGCGGAGGGAAAAGCGCACCGTGGCCGGGAACTCGGTGCTGGCGGCGCTGGTAATTACCGCGCTGAAGATCGTCGTGGGCGTACTGACGCAATCGTTGGGCATTTTGTCGGAGGCGGCGCATTCGGGACTGGATCTAGTGGCGGCGCTCGTGACGTTCTTCTCGGTGCGGGTGTCGGATAAACCCGCGGACGCCGACCATCAGTATGGTCACGGTAAAGTAGAGAGCTTTTCGGCCTTCATCGAAACAGGCTTGCTGCTACTGACTTGCGTTTGGATCGTTTACGAGGCGGGGAAGAGGCTGTTCTTTCATAGTGTGGAGATCGAACCGAGCGTCACGGCATTTGTGGTTATGTTTCTATCGATCGGTGTCGATGTTTGGAGGTCGCGGGCGCTGGGGAAAATGGCTACGAAGTATGACAGCCAGGCGCTGGAGGCCGACGCACTGCATTTTTCAACCGATGTCTGGTCGAGTGCAGTGGTCATTCTGGGGTTGGCGCTCGTCTGGGCGGGGCGCACATATCGCGTAGAGTGGCTGCGGCTGGCCGATCCGATTTCGGCGTTGTTTGTGGCGGGAGTTGTCATCTCGGTGAGTTGGCGCCTGGCGCGGCGCACGATTGATGCGCTGGTGGATGCGGCGCCCGCGGGCGTTCGCAATCAAATTCTGGCTCAAGTCGAGACCGTGGAAGGCGTGCTGGAAGTGCAACGCGTGCGGATTCGAAAGTCAGGCAGCCGGTACTTCGCAGATGTCTCGGTAGGACTAGCGCGGAATTTTACGTTCCAGCGATCGGAGCAGGTCTCGGAGACGGTGACTTCCCGCGTGCGGGAGATTCTGCCGGATGCGGATGTAATGGTGCATTCGGTGCCGAGGGCTCGAGATGCGGAGAACATTTTTGACCGCATTCGCGCAGTGGCAGCCCGGCATAACTTTAATGTGCATGACATTAGCGTGCAGGACTTGGCGGGAGAGTTGCACGTCGAGCAGCATTTGGAACTGGATGAACAACTCAGCATGAAAGAGGCGCACGACGAGGTGACGCGACTGGAATCGGAGATGCGAGCCGAGATTCCCGAAATTGCGACCATTTTGACTCATATCGAGAGCGAACTTGCGACGATCGAAACCGGCGAGCAGATTGTGCTGGAGCCGGGACTGGAACAGCGGTTGCGCAATGTGGTGAAGGGATTTCCGGCAGTCATGGATGTGCACGATTTTCAGTTCAAGCGCATTCGCGATCGTTTGTATGTTTCGTGTCACTGTACCTTGCCGGACGACATGCCGCTGGGGCAGGTGCACGACGTACAGACAGCGCTCGAGATTGGGTTCAAGCACGACGTGCCCGAATTGTTTCGTGTGCTGATTCATCCGGAGCCGGTTACGGATAACCGGCGGTGAGCGAGTTTGGATACGCTGGCTGCAAGAAGCTTGAACCACAGAGGTCACAGAGAGGCACAGAGGAATACTCAGGTCAGCGCAACATGAGGCGGGGAAGAGGAGACCATGATTGAAGCTGCGGTGAATTGGACGGATCATGAGCGGTACGTCGGCGCAGCAAGTTCGCGGCATTCGATTGTGATGGACACGGCGGCGGAGAAGTCGGCTTGTTCGCCGATGGAGATGGTACTGCTCGGACTTTGCGGATGCACGGCATCGGACGTGGTGGGGATTTTACGCAAGAAACGCGAGCCGTTTACCGGCTTGGAAGTAAAGGCAAAAGCGGATCGGGCGGACGGGCATCCAGCGGTGTACACGGCAATTCATTTGACCTATATAGTCCACGGGAATGTGACGCCGAAGGCGATGGAAGATGCGGTTCGGTTGTCGAAAGAAAAGTACTGCTCGGTGTCAGCGATGCTGGAGAAGACGGCGAAGATCACTTACACGATTGAGCACGTGGCGTGAAGGCGGGTGCACATCCGCTGCGGGGCTATTTGTACATTGCGGGTGCAGCGCTGTTTTGGGGCGTGTCGGCGACGCTGGGGCGCGCGGCGTTTACCGGGCACTTGCTGCCAGGTGGCGCATCGCTTGGTGCGATCGATCCGCTGATTCTTTCGCAGAGCCGGGTGACGCTTTCGCTGGTGGTCCTGCTCCCGATGTTGCTGGTGCGGCGTGGGGCGTCCGCGCTGGCCGTGCCGGGGCGCGATTTGGTGCGCCTCCTTGTTCTTGGAGTGCTCGGCGTGGCTGCATCGAATTACCTCTATTACGTCGCGATTCAGCGAACGAACGTGGCGACCTCGATCATCCTGCAATATACGGCACCAGTGTGGGTGCTGCTGTACACGGTGGCGCGTGGTGCGCAGCGCCCGTCCATGCGGCGAATCGCCGCCGTGGGATTGGCGGTCGCGGGCTGTGCGCTGGCGGTGGGGCTTGTGGGATCGGGCGGATTTCGGATGGATACGCTGGGCGTAGTCTCGGCGTTGCTAGCGGCCTTTTCGTTTTCGTTTTACAACGTCGGGGGACACAGCGTGCTCGCCCGTTACGACCGCTGGAAAGTTCTGATGTGGGTGCTGGTCGGCGCTGCTTCGTTCTGGCTGATCGTGAATCCTCCGTGGAAAATCGTGGCAGCGCACTACGGGCGCGAGCAGTGGGGGTTCATGGCGGTGTTTGCTCTCGTATCCGTGCTCGGACCGTTTTCCTGCTACTTCGCGGGCTTGCAACATCTGGAGCCGACGCGGGCCATCGTGGTGAGCTGCCTGGAGCCAGTATTCAGCATTGTGATTGCTGCAGTAGCACTGGGAGAGTTGCTGCGTCCGATGCAGACTGTAGGGATTGTTCTGGTGCTGGTGGCGATTGTGCTGATCCAGATGCCGGAACGGACGCGGGGCGCGGAGTTGGTGGTGGAGCCGATGGAGTAGGTCAGTCGGTGGTCGATTGTCGGTGGTCGTTCGGAGAGTGTGGTTTGCCAACGACTAGCGACAATCGACTTTGGTTCGCCGTCACTGTAGAACTTTCCCCTTTGTCTCCGGCAACTGTGTCGCCATCAGGCATGCCAACAGAAATCCTGCTCCGCATAGATAGAAGGCCCAGCTTAACCCTCTGGTTTGACCCACCCATCCAATGATCCAGGGCGAGACCGAACTGAGGGCGCGCGCGCCGTTGTAGGTAAATCCCAGGCCGCGTGCTCGCAGGCTCGTGGGAAAGATTTCGCTGGCGATGATTCCGGAGCCGGAGAACATTCCTGTTCCAAAAAACGCTACGACCGTGCCCAGAACCAGCAGAGCGATTGGCGAGCGGGCCATCGCGTAGAGCGGCACCAGCACGGCCGCCATGAAGGTGTAGATAAGAAACGAACGGCGGCGGCCCAGGTGATCGGCAACCCAACCGAAGCTGGCGTATCCGGGAAACATGCCGCACAGGTTCAGGACTACGAGCAGCGTTGTGGTTCCCATGACGCCGAAGCCGCGGCCTCCTTGTTCGACTGGCAGGGACAGGTACGGAGGAAGCCACGTGAACAGGCCCCACCATCCGAACATGCCGAAGAAGTTCAGGAAGAGAAGGACGAAGGTGGGTTTGAGGTAGGGCGGACGGAAGATGCGGGAGAACGAGTCGTCGGCGGATGCGAAAGCTTTTAACCGCAGAGATCGCGGAGTTCGCAGAGAATTGGGAATCGGTTCTTCTTCGTTATGTCTCTGCGTGCTCAGCGATCTCTGCGGTTCAAGGTTTTGATCTTTCTTGTGTTGTTCCCACATCTCGGATTCGGGGACGCGATTCTGGATCCAGAGCGTGATCAGGGCTGGCAGGATTCCTACGAAGAAGACGTAGCGCCAACTGGCGTAGCGCAGGACAATTCCGGAGACTAGCGCGGCGAGCGCGTAACCGATGGCCCACGAACTCTGTACCATCGAGATGGCTTTGGCGCGAAGTTCGTCGGGCCAGGTTTCGGCGACCAGGGTTGCACCTGTATTCCATTCGCCGCCCATGCCCAGTCCGAGGATGAAGCGAAACATGGCAAGCATCAGCACCGTAGTGGAGAGCCCCGAAGCAAACGAGCAGATGGAATACGTCAGGATGCTCAGCATCATGGCGCGCTTGCGCCCGACGCGATCGGCGAGAAAGCCGAAGAGCACTCCGCCCATGCCCGAGGCCAGCAGAGTCAGCGTGTAGAGCAGCCCCGAAGTCGCCTTCGACATGCCCAGATCGCGCATCACGTGAGTGAGCACGAGCGCGTAGAGCATGGCGTCGAATGCGTCGAGCATCCAGCCCAGGGCAGCCGCCAGCAGCGTGCGGCGCTGCTCGGTCGTGGCCTGGCGCAGGAGTTGGATGGGGCCGATGGGCATTGGCGAAGGATTGTAGCAGGGGCACGGCGGTGGGTGATTGCAGCTTCCTCACTTCTAATTTCTGTCTAAGAAACAAGGGGGCGTCCGCGTCTCAAGCTGATGAGCCGTGTTTTCCGACTTCTAGAGCACGCCCACCCGAGCATGATGCGGGCCGTATTTTGGTCCGATATCTCGTAAGAGGCAGAAGGTTTGAAACTTGGACCTGAAGAAGGGTTGTTGCTCATGAAAGCTCTAATTGCATTCTTCATACTTACCGCTGCGGCATTTGCACAGACGGAATGCCCGCAATGGGAATTCAATACCCTGTACTGGCTGACAACACCCGACGGAGTGACGCACCAACTGGGCGGCATGGACCTCGGAACCGGAAACCAGCTTTACAACCCATCAAGGAATTGGTTTACAGGCCCGACCGACGCGCCAGGGATCTTTACAATCTGTCGAACCACATTTTTTCGGGACAATCGGGCAGCCAGTCAGAGTGGCAAGAACGCCTTTGTAAGCGTCAACCATCAGTTCGGGACCAACACATCCAGTACGAACCAGGACCGCGCCTTGTGGGTGTCAGGGGCTACGTCTGGTGATTCCGCCAACTACTACGGCCTCGAAGCGATTCAAGCTGAACTTGACATTTACGGCTCCCCGAATTTTATCGGTTCTCCAGACGCAGAAGCGTCCGCGTTGTCGATTCAGGTCGGGGACTACCACACCGGCTACATTCCGGGTCCAACGAACCTCGGAGTGAATGGAATGCGGCTTACGTATTACCGAGAGGCCGGGTCGGGAAACTGGGGCTCGGTTCAGCCGGCTGGGGCCAGGATACAGGCAGTCAACTTGAGTACCGTGCCGGGCGTAGGGGCGCCATTGGACGCGCTTATCTTGAATGTCAGCGACATCACCGGCGGTAAGTCCTCCAACATCGCTGGTGTGGATCTTGAGATAGGCAGCCCAATCCACACCGGCCGATTTCCGTTCTACAACTTAGGAATCCACATTCAGGACTTTGGTACGAACCCCAAGGACTATAACCTTTTCTCCGCTTCGGTCGGACCAAACTCGGGCAGGAACTTGTTTCAGGGCCCGATCATCGCGAATTCGGAGATCAGGACCGGGAAAACGACGAACACGGACCTGGCTGGCGAAGGGGTGATTCCATTCTCAATGTCGTTCACCGAGACATACAGTGTGCCGCCGATTTGCACCGTCAGCGAGACGACAGCGCTCAATCCAATCATGGTGCAGGTCACAAATGCCGGATTTTATGTCAGCGGGACCTCGGGCGATTCCTTTGCATACATCTGCATTGGGAGAAACTAGAGAGGTTCGGTAGGGTGGTTCAAGCCGAGAGAACCCCTACTTAGGAACGCGTGGTTATTCGTCCCATGCGCCGGAAATACTTCTGCGTCTTCCGCACACCCTACCCAATCTACTTATTAGGTCGAGGCTGATCATCAGCAGGCAGCAACGGGTCCGCAGTCGCGGGGTCGAAGCTATCTTCGCGGACCTCCAGAACGAGAGCGTATGGGCTATCAGCTGCGAACTCGTCTTGGATGCGAAGAACGGAGCCGGGTTTCGCGGTTGCCAATCTGGCTTCAACTACCGCCGCCAGCCTGGCAAGATCTGGCAATGGACCTCGAATCGCGTTCTTGTCAATTCCCGTGTCTCGCCAGGTCATGATTTTGAGGTACATATAAGGCCCGTAGTGCTCGTGTTCTGACTCTGATGCCTTGCGAGGATCAGCCACATACGCGCTTAGTGCGTCCCGGAAACGAAGCAGGCCTGCCCGAGAACCAATAAACTTCCATACTTGAGCGTGTTCATCTACGTCGTAGAAGAAACCCAGAGATCGCCACTCTTCACGTGTTCTCGTGTTGACTTGGTTGCTTGGCATAAGTGTGTACAGTTCGTACCAATTTAGTACTACCGGACTCCTGCCCGTTTCAACCGTCGCAAATACTTCTGTGCTTTCCGCACATCGCGCCCGATTTGTTCTTTCAGCGCTTCGATTGATGGGAACTTGACCTCATCGCGCAGGCGATCCAGGAAATGGAGTTCGACTTCGGTTTCGGCTGTTAGTTCGAAGGGATGGAAGTTGAGCAGGTGGGATTCGATGGCGAAGGAATCGGCCCCGAAGGTGGGACGGTTGCCGACGTTGGTGACTGCGTCAAAGCACTCGGCGTTGTCTCCGCTGCCGATGCGAACTCGCGTGATGTACACGCCGTGCTTTGGAACGAGTTCTTCGTAGCGGGCCAGGTTGATGGTGGGGACGGTGTATTTGGAGCCATAGCCGCGTCCGCGTCCAGCGTAGGAGAGGATGCTGAAGGGGCGGCCCAGGAGGTGGCGGGCTCGGCTGGCGTTGCCTTCGGAGAGCAGTTTGCGAATGTGGCTGCTGGAAACGCGCTCTCCGCGCAGACGCATCTCCGGGTAGTCATGGACTTCAAAGCCCATCTCGTGGCCGAGCTCACGTAATACTTGAATGTCTCCTGCTGCCTTGTGGCCGAAGTGGAAGTTATAGCCTTCATGGACTTCGCGGGCATGGAGGTGTTTCTTGAGAATGTCATGGGCGAACTGGTGAGGCGACATCAGCGAGAGATCGCGAGTAAAGGGGAGAAGCAGGACAGCATCGACTGTCGTGGCCTCCAAAAGCCGAAGCTTTTCTGGAAGAGGCGTCAGCAGCTTGAAGACGTGATCGGGGCGCAGGATCCGTGTGGGGTGCGGTTCGAACGTGACGGCCACGGACCGGGCACCAGCGGCGCGGGCTCGGCCGACGATGTCTCCGATGACAGTCTGGTGCGCACGGTGAACGCCATCGAAATTGCCGACTGTGACGACGGTAGGACCGAAGTCGTGAGGGATGTCGGCGAGTTTGTGGAAGACTTGCATGAGTTAGGTTCTTACTGCCGAGACGCGGGCTGTCGTTGGTCGTTCGTCGATGGTCGTTAGCAGCCAAACTTACACCGGCTTCGCAGCATGCTCTCCAACGACAACCGACTAACGACCAACGACCTAGATTTCAAACTCCAACTTCATCCCGTCGTACGCCAGTTGCACTCCTTGCGGCAGCGTTTTGTTGGTGGCTTCGTGGGGTAGATCGTGACAGATGTGCGTGAAAAGGGCGCGCTTCGGTTTGACCTCGTCCACGATCTTCAGCGACTGCTCGACCGTCGAATGCGTGGGGTGCGGCTCGTAACGGAGCGCATCCAGGAAGAGGATGTCGAGATCGCGTAGCTTGTCGAGCGACTCTCGCGGCACGGAGCTGTGATCGGTCAGGTAAGCGGCCGATCCGAAGCGAAAGCCGAGGATGGGGGTCTCGCCGTGAATGACTGTGACTGGCTCGAAGTGCGCGCCGAAGAGTTCGACGGTGCCTTCGATCGGCCGGAGTTCGACGAGTGGGAGGCCGCCGAACTTGTAGGTGGCCTCAAAGATGTACCGGAACATGTTGCGCAGAAATTCGCAGTTCTGCGGGGTCGCATAGAGCGGAAGCTTGTTCGGTCTGTGAAGAAAGGTCAGCGGCCGCAGATCGTCTATCCCAAGGATGTGGTCTGCGTGCGTGTGCGTGTAGAAGACGGCGTCGAGTTGCGTGATGTGTTCGCGCAGGGCCTGCTCGCGGAAATCGGGTGTCGTGTCGATGATGACGTGACGCCCGTTGTAGCTCAGCATGATCGACGGGCGCGTCCGGCGGTCGTGTGGATCGCTCGAACGGCAGACGGCGCAGTCGCAGCCGATGGTGGGAACTCCCATCGAGGTGCCACTGCCTAGAACCGTCAGAGTTGCGCGCATTTAGCCTTTGATTCCTGCCGTGGGGCCAGTGGGCTGAGGACCGCGGGCGATGGCGTTTGTGACTTCAACGTAGGCCATTCGCAATTCGTAGAGACAGTTCTGCAGGAAGGCCTGTTCCTTGGGCGTGAGGTTGCCTTTCGTTTTTTCGGCGACCATGCCGAGGGTGTCGATGGTCTGGCGCGCACCGATCAGATCCACGCCGGGTTGTCCGCTCTGTTCGTGCATCAGTCCGAGCTGCATCATGGCGGTCATGTAAAGCGAGGCCATGAAGCGTTCAAACGTTACTTCGAGTTCTTTGGCGGAGTGTCCGCTAAGCTCGACGCGCCGGTCGAGATCCTTGGCGGATGCGCGGTAAGCCTCGTGCTGGGCCTGCTGCTCGGTAGCCGTGGGCGGCTCGGGAGTTTCGGGGTCAGCAGCGGCCGTGGGATCGGGAGAAGCGATTGCTGGCGGCGGAGTTTCGATGAGTCTTGCGGAGGACTCCGGTTCGGGCGCGCGCGCCGGCGTGGGGGCAGGTGGCTCGGGTACTTCGTCGGTAGCAGGGCGCAGTTCGCCGTCGGAGGTGAAGAGGCGACGGTCGCTTACTTTGAATTCTGCTTCTTTTCTTTTTTCAGCCATGTCGTTTTCTCTATTCTTGTGCGGTGTTCTGAACTTGTGAAGGCACCTAGACGATCGGCGGCGTGGTCGGTTGCAGCGTAGCCGGTCCGGCTCGCAGACTCTTTCCCGTAGCCTCGCGCCGCAAATATCCGAGCGCTACCCCTCGATCTCCTCCCGGCAAGGGAAGAGTCGCGCTCGTCGTGACCTCGCCGACTTCTTTGTCAGCCGGATCAGTGAGTTGGATCTTTGTACCCGCAGTCGGCAACGGGCCCTCCACCAGAAACGCGGTGAACTGGCGATGCACGGCTCCACGCGAGCGGATGCGTTCGACGATTTCCTGGCCGAGATAGCAGCCCTTGGTGAAACTGAGGGAGCGCATCTGGGCGGTTTCCTGGGGCAGATCGCGTTCACGGATGTCGAGACCGAAACGCGGAATGCCGGCGCTGATGCGATGCAACTCAAGAGCGTCGGTGCCGACTGGGGTTGCGCCAGCGGCGATGAGGGCATCCCATGTGGGCTTCACCTGGTCAGGCGCTAGCCAGATCTCGTAGGAATTGCCTGCGGCTTGGTCGCTGCGGAGGACGGTACATTGAACGCAGTTGCAGGCGCAATCGCATTTCGGTGTGCACAATTCGAGTGCGGCTAACTCCGGCGCCTGCACTCCCGCCGCTCGCAGCACCTGACTCGCTTTGGGTCCGGCTATGCCGACGGCCGCTGTAGTTGCGGTCACGTCCGCTACCTCCACGTCGTCCATGATGATGAACTTGTCGAAGTGCGCCAGAACTTTTTCACGTTGAGACAAGTCCGTATCCAGAAGCAACGAGTCGCCCATGTTATAGGCGTAAAGATCGGCCTGAATGTGGCCTTGGGCGTTCAGCAGGAAACAGTAAACGCCTTGGTTCGGGGCAAGGTCGCGGATGTTGTTCGTGACCATGCCATTCAGCCATCGGACGCGGTCCGTGCCGGTGAGTCGGATCTTGATGCGGGAATCGAGGCGGTAGATTCCACAGCCTGACCACAGAGCCTGGAACTCGGCGCGTGTATCGCCGTAGTTTGGCGTCTGGGCAGCGTGATCGGCGGACTGGGTTTCGGACATTGTCGTTAAGGTCATTGCTTGCTATTGGTTTGATTATAGCTAAGGTAGAAAGGTCGCTAAGCAACGCGCCCAGCGATCAGTGCAAGTTCTGATAATTTCCGGTTTGCAATCCACTTGGTCCCCCGAGTTCCAACAGGTTGATATTCATGGCCGGGCGTAAGGCCCACCCCGGAGTGTCAGCAAGCGTGATCCTGCTAAGATGCAAGGAAAGTTGCCCAAAGGAGACATGTGACGGTTAGGCTGCGGGGTACTCGCCTTGTTCTAGCGCTGTTCTTGAGTTGTGCAGTCTGGGCTCAGAGCGCGCCTTCCGGCACGCAGGATCCAGCCCCAGCGGGCGAGGGCGCCCGCTCCACACAATCCACTTCACAATCCACTTCAACCGCGCCAGTACCGGAACAAATCATCTCGCCGAAAGAAGCAAAGGAATTGTTTCGCTCGGTGGACGAACTGCTGAAGTTTGCCAGTGACGATACCGGGCTGCCTCTGAAGCACGAGGTGAAGCGCAAACTGACGGACCGGAAGGAAGTGGAAGCGTATCTGGAAAAGGGGATGCGCGACGACAAGGACGCGAAACGCCTGGAGCGATCGGCAGAAGTGTTGAAGAAGTTTGGACTGATTCCTCGCGATTTTCAGTTAGGTCCGTTTCTGGTTTCGATGTTGAAAGAGCAGGTTGCCGGGTACTACGACCCGAAGAAGAAGACTGTCAACATCCTGAACTGGATTGATGCGGATCAGCAGAAGCCGGTGCTGGCGCATGAGTTGACACATGCGTTGCAGGACCAGTCGTTTGGCATGTTGCAATGGATGAAAGCTGCGGAAACGGAAGGGAATAAGAAGTCGATTCCGTTGCCGTCGGACATTGAGAATGATGAGGAGTCGGAGGCGCGCGAGGCGGTGGTGGAAGGGCAGGCGATGGTCGCGATGATGGACTATACGCTCGCTCCGACTGGGAAGACGCTTCTGGAATCGCCACAGATTAAGGAACTGCTGAAGCAGGGCATGCTGTCGGGGCCTGCGGATTCTCCCACGTTCCAAAAGGCGCCGATATTCTTGAAAGAAGAGTTGACCTTCCCTTATCGCTACGGGATGGACTTCACGCTGGCGCTGGAGAAGGCTGGCGGCAAGGAACTGGCTTTCGCGGGGGCGTTCAAAGACCCGCCCAAGACCACGCGGCAGATCATGCAACCTGAGACCTATCTGTCGCACGAGAAAGTCGAGCCACTGAAGTTGCTGGATTTCAAAAAAGATTTCGAGAAATACGACGCGTTCGACTTTGGAGCAATTGGCGAGTTCGACGTGGACATTTTGGTGGAGCAATATGCCGGACGCGAGGAAGCGGAGGCGATGTATCCGGCGTGGCGCGGAGGCTACTACTTTGCCGGACGTCCGAAAGGCGTGAAGTCGGGGCCAATCGCGGTGCTGTATGTGTCGCGGTGGGAGAGTGCGGAAAAGGCCGCGGAATTTGCGGCCGTATATGCGAAATCTTTGGCTCAGCGCTACCAGAAGAGGCAGGCTCTCGGTGGCGATGGGAAAGTGGCGGACGATGCGCCTCCAGTTGAGTCGTGGAAGACGCTGCGCGGACGACATGCGTGGATGACGGAAGAGGGCGCGGTGGTCATTGAGGTGCGCGGAGTTGACGTGCTGGTCAGCGAGAGTCTGGATGAGGAGAGCACGAAGCGGGCAGAAGTGGATTTTTTCGGAAACTCTTCCACGGCCAGCCCTTAGAATGCCTTGTGTGTTTTAGAGGTGAGTATGCGACGTAGTTGGGTCATCGTGGCTATTGCCGCAATTCTGGTGTTAGTAATGGAGTGCTCCGGCCAAAGTGCGCAACCTCAAGGGAACATATCTGTACCGAACAGAACCGTAGTTCCTGCCTTGCTAGAGACAAGCGTGGAAGCGACTGCTGGAAGCGTGGGCAAGGGAATTGAACTGGTTTCCACGGAAGACATTCGAGATGCAAATGGAAGGGTGTTGGTACCCAAACGCGCGAAGCTTTTGGGGCATGTCACACTAGCGGTTCCGTGGACTAAGGATCAGCCCGAGTCAAGGCTCTCGATCCTTGTTGATTCTGCGAAGTGGAAGGGGCACTCGGTTGTTTTGCGTGCTTTTGTCGCAGGTGATCTAAAGATACTTACGTCTGGCAAACATGGGACGGAATCTTCCACCATGAGTGTCACCGAACTCAAGAACGTTCCAGTCGGTCGGCCGTTGCCCATCCCTTCAAGTATCGGCTCAGAAATATATCCGGATAAAACGGTTGAGGTTCGGATAGCTTCTTCCGCCGCTATTGTTTCCGAACTTGTTTCCAAAGATCACACTGTTCGAATTGAGCAGGGTAGTACTTTTTCTTTGCGACAGCTGGCTCAATAGCTTCCATAATTGTTTGGCGGTCACTTTCAGAGAGCCCCGCCGTCTCTTGTATAATCAGCAGTTCCGCAGTCATTTCTCAAACATTTCAGGAGCGCAATTGCAACAGGCAGAGATTGGCATTATTGGCGGCAGTGGTTTGTACCAGATGCCGGGATTTAAGGATGCGCAGGAAGTGCGGGTGGAGACGCCTTTCGGCGATCCCTCGGATGCGTATGTACTTTGGACGCTGGAAGGGCGCAAGGTCGCGTTCCTCGCGCGTCATGCTCGCGGACACAAGATTCTCCCCAGCGAGTTGAATTTCCGGGCCAATATTTACGGGTTTAAGCAACTCGGCGTGGAGCGCATTATTTCGGTATCGGCGGTCGGGTCGCTGAAGGAAGAGCACAAGCCGCTCGATTTCGTGATCCCCGATCAATTTGTGGATCGCACGCGGCATCGCATTGACACGTTCTTTGGCGATGGAATCGTGGCCCATATCGGATTTGGCGATCCGGTTTGTGGAGAGCTGACGCGCGTGGTGAAGGGCGCATGCAAGATTGCCGATGTCGACAGCAAATTGGGCGGAACGTATGTTTGCATGGAAGGTCCCGCGTTTTCGACTAAGGCGGAGTCCAACATTTACAGAAGTTGGGGTGCCGATGTCATCGGCATGACCAATCTCCAGGAAGCAAAACTGGCTCGCGAAGCGGAGATGTGCTACGTGACCATCGCCATGGTGACTGATTATGACTGCTGGCATCCCCATCATGACGCAGTGACGGTGGAACAGATCATCGGGGTACTGACCAAGAATGCCGAGAACGCGGCGAAGGTGGTGAAGGCCACGGTGGGCACCATGCCGAAGACACGATCCTGTAAATGCGGATCGGCGCTGGCGCATGCGATTCTGACGGATCCGACGAAGATTCCGTCGGAAACGAAAGAGAAGCTGAAGGTGATTTTGGGAAAGTATGTGAAATAGTCGGTGGTCGATCGTCGTTGGTCGTTCGCGATCTCTAAATGCTGCGAGCGATTTTCTCGCGGCTTGCGTCTCATCTTGTTGATGAGGCGGGCGGCCTAACGACAAACGACCATCGACGAACGACGATTTTGGAGACTCATGAGCATATTAGTAGTGGGTTCGGTTGCGTTTGACACGATTGCTACGCCTTCGGGAAGCGTGAAAGATATCCTGGGCGGCGCGGCTACCTATTTTTCGTTGGCGGCCAGTTATTTCACCGACGTGCGCATGGTGGCCGTGGTGGGCGATGATTTTGGCCCTGAGCACGAGGCTGTGCTCAAGAAACGAGGCGTGGACACGCGCGGGATTGAGCGCACGACCGGAAAGACCTTTCGCTGGGGCGGCCAGTATCTCGACAACCTGAACGAAGCGAAAACGGACTTCACCGAACTGAACGTATTTGAGAAGTTCCAACCGCGGATCCCCATGGAATATTCCGATACGCAGTTTCTGTTTCTCGCGAACATTCATCCGACGCTGCAGGCCGCGGTAAGGTTGGAGATGGACGGCGTCCGGTTGACGGGCGGCGACACGATGAATTTCTGGATCAACGGCACGCCCAAGGAACTTGCCGAGACCTTGAAGCTAGTGAACGTGCTGCTCATCAACGACACTGAAACCAAGATGCTTGCCGGGGGAGAGAAGAATCTTCCGCGCGCAGCGCGTAAGGTGCTCGCGATGGGGCCGCAGGCATTGGTCGTGAAGCATGGCGAGTACGGTGCGACCATTTTCTTCCGCGAAGGCGCATTTGGTATCGGTTCGCATCCATTTCGCGCGCCGGCTCTGCCAATTGACGAGGTCAAGGATCCGACCGGCGCAGGGGACTCTTTTGCGGGTGGCTTCATGGGTTACATTGCGTCGCAGGGCGAAATCAATCGCGAAGTGCTGAAGCGGGCACTGTTTTATGGCGGCGTGATGGGCTCGTTTGCGGTGGAACGCTTTGGGACGGAGCGGCTGCAGAACCTGACGCGCGAGGAGATTGAGGGACGCTTCCAGATATTTCGGGAGCTTACGCATTTGGAGTAGAGAATCGATTGCAGAAGTCAGAAGTCAGATTGCAGAAGTAAAATCTTGGCCGTGCCAGAATTTTGCAGTGGAGCCACTGCCTAAGGTCGTCTTTCTTCATGGCTCAATCTTCAGCAAAGCGCCGTCTCGATCCTGATCTGCTTCGGGTGGGGGCGCTTGCGTCGGCGGTCTCCGTAGTTTCCCTCCTCTATTACTTTCAGGCTGGTCAGATCCTGATGCATGGGGATGCGGTCGCGCACCTCAACATTGCGCGGCGCGTATTCGATTCGCTCACACCTGGACCGCTCCAGTTGGGGACGGTGTGGCTGCCTCTGCCGCATGTGGTGATGATTCCATTTGTCTGGCCGGACGCATTGTGGCAGAGCGGAATCGGCGGCTCTATCCCTTCGATGATCGCGTACATACTCGGGGTGGTTGGAATCTTTCGCCTGGTGCGCGGAATGCTGGAGTCGGATGCGCGCACGCGGGCGGCGGCACGAGTGGGTGCATGGGGCGCGGCCCTTGTATACGCCGCCAATCCCGATTTGATTTTCACGCAGACGACAGCTTTGACGGAGCCCCTGTACCTTGCCTTCTTTATCTGGGCGTTGGTGTTCTTTGTGGAGTTCGTCAGGAGTGTTGATGCCGGAGCCAAGGACGGTGTCGGGACGACGGATTCCAGTCGGGCACTAGGGCGATGTGCGGCTTGTGTTGCTTGTGCGGAGTTGTCGCGATATGACGGCTGGTTTTTGGCGGGAGCGATTGGCGTGATGGTTGTGGCACTCGCGATCCGTCACTGGGAGAGCCGATCTCTGCGGCGGCTTGCACTCAAGTTTCTCTTCGGAATCGCGCTCGCTCCATCGCTCTGGCTGGCGTACAACGCGGTCGTGTATCAAAACCCGCTTGAGTTCGCGAACGGACCGTATTCCGCAAAGGCGATTGAAGAGCACGTTGGCGCCCCATATCCCGGCTTTCACAATCTGCGAGTGGCGGGACTCTACTTTTTGAAGTCGGCGCAGATGTCGGTGGCAGTGGGGAACTGGGGACGCATTTGGGTACTCGCTGCTGTTCTGGCAAGTTTTGCGCTCGCTTGGTTGATGCGAAGACGCTTCGTGACGTTTGGCTTGGCGCTGCTGTGGACGCCCCTGCTTTTCTACGCGCTCTCGATTGCATATGGGTCGGTGATCGTCCATGTGCCCATGTGGTGGCCGTTCGCCAGCTTTAATCAGCGCTATGGGCTGGAACTGTTGCCCATGTTTGCGGTCTCTGCGGGGCTGCTGATAGCGGGTCTTGCGGTGTTTGCAGGATCGCACAGGTGGAAGATGGTGCTCGTTCTAGCAGCGATGATCCTCTTGAGCTACACATCCTTGTGGAAAACCACGCCGCTCTGCGTACAGGAAGCATCGCGAAACTGGGAAATCCGACGTGCCATGGACGTAGCCTTCGAGCATGCGGTCGCCGGATTGCGGCCGAATTCGACGTTCCTGATGGACCTTGGAGCGCATGTTGACGTGATCGAACGGCTGGGGATTCCGTTTCGACGCGTGGTGAATGTCGAGAATCACCGCCAGTGGAAAAGGCCGATAGACCCAGGGGGCCTGTGGGAGCGATCGCTTGCCGATCCGGCAAAATATGTAGATTACGTGATCATCTTTGATGGAGATTTGGTGGATCAGAAAGTGAATCGCACCGACCTCATTCTGCTGTCTGAGATTCACGCGTCCAACGAGCCCCGGGCGCAGGTTTATCGAACGCGCCGTGCCCTGAATCAGTCGCGTTAACCTCCTACCCCAAACAACACGGAAAGCGACCAGATCGCGGTGATAGAATCCGCCCGAGGTCGGCGGATGCTATGGATCTAATCCACCACGCATATTGGTTGCTACGAAACGAGTTGGGAGTGGTATTGAGCTCCACGCTGTCGCGATTGGTGCTGGCAGCGTTTTTAGGTGGTGTGATCGGGTTGGAGCGGCAACTCCGGAAGAAGCCGGCCGGCTTGCGTACGAACATGTTCATCTGTTTCGGTGCGGCGATGTTCACGGTTTTGTCCAAGCAATTGGCGGGCGTGGAATCGGACAGCGCCCGCATCGCGGCGCAGATCATTCCAGGGATAGGCTTCATTGGCGCGGGCTCGATTTTGCACTCGCGAGCTTCGGTTACAGGCCTGACGACAGCGTCCACGCTCTTTGTCGTGGCGTCGGTGGGGATGGCGGCGGGCGGCGGACTTTACCTGACGGCGTGTTTCGCCACGGTAATCATTCTGCTGGCGCTAGTGGTGCTGGGGCATCTCGAAGGCGTGTACCTGCTGAAGTCCTTTCTTACGACTTATGAAGTGACGGGCAAGAATGTTGACTCGATGCTGCGGGAAGTAAACCGAGTTCTCGATTCGCAGCAGTTGACAATGCAAAATGTGCACCTTGGCGGAGAAGAGCCGGCATTCCGGATGGTGTTTGCGGTGGACAGCGAGCGTGAACAGCAGAACCTGCTATCGATCCGGCTGCACGAGTCCAATGTATTTGCGAGCGTGGCAGCGCTGGGGAGTTCGGAGCGCGAATGAACGCGGCGCAGAAGACAATTCGCTTTACCAAAGCGTCGGCCTGTGGCAACGACTTTCTCATCGTGGCGGGCGAGGACGCTAGCGGTGACATCAATGAACTGACGCGTCGACTATGCGATCGTCATAACGGTGTTGGGGCTGACGGCGTCGAGTGGTTGTTTCCCGATGGCGAGGCAGATATTCAAGCGCGGCTGATCAATGCGGATGGGTCGGAGGCTGAGATTTCCGGGAACGGCACACGCTGCGTGGCCGCTGAGATTTGTTCGCGGACGGCGAAGCAGGAGGTCGTGATTCGAACCGGGGCTGGACTCAAGCGCTGCGCTCTGACGGGGAGCAGCGGGTCTACTTATGAATTCGAGACTGGCATGGGAGAAGCCGTGGTCGGCAATCGGCTGACGATTGGCGCGCAAAATATGCGAGTGGTGGGAACGCAGGTGTCGATGGGGAATCCACACTACGTAATTCTGGTGGATCGATTTCCGGAAGACTGGCCGCTGGAAGCGGCGATGATTCAGAAGCAGCCGCAGTTTCCGCAAAGCACGAACGTGGAATATGTTGTGGTGCGCGGGCCGCACGAAATCGAGATACGGTTGTTTGAGCGTGGAGTGGGCGAGACGCAATCGTCTGGAACCGGGTCGTGCGCCTCGGCGGTGGCGGCGATTGCAGCCGGGCGCGTCACCTCCCCGGTGAAAGTGGTGGCCCCGGGCGGCGATCAGACGGTACGGTGGGAGAATCAAGTTTATCTAAATGGGCCAGCAACTCTCGTCGGTCGCGGCGAGTTCTTCGTTTAGTATCAATTCTGGATGTCGGATTTCCCCAAAAAGCGAGTCAGGTCGCCAGCACTGCATCGCGGCGACAAAGTGGGAATTGTCGCACCTGCGTCGAATATCAAGCGCGATGCGCTTGATGCCGGGTGCGAAGGGTTGCGACAAGCAGGGTATGAACCGGTCTACCTGGATTCGATTCTGGACCGCGATCTCTATTTTGCCGGGTCGGTAGAGCGGCGGGCGCGCGAACTGGAAGAAATGTTTGTGCGCGACGACGTCCGGGCAATCGTGTGCGCTCGGGGTGGATATGGGACAAATTACCTTCTGCCTGCGCTTGATATCGAGAAGATCGTGGCGCATCCGAAAATCTTTGTCGGTTACAGCGATGTGACCTCGTTGCTTACTTGGTTCGCCGACCGTGCAGGCTTTGTGACGTTTCACGGGCCGATGGCGGGGAAAGATTTTGCCCTCCCGGACGGCGTGGACTTGGAGTCGTGGACGAGTGCGGTGAGCGGGGAATCGGCGTGGGAGATTGGTTCTGGTTCCGGCGCGAAGGCGCTGGTGGCGGGCGAGGCGGAAGGGATCCTCTACGGTGGCTGCCTGTCGATGCTAGTTGCCGCGCTGGGCACGCCTTATGACATTCATACGGCCGGAACGATTTTGTTTCTGGAAGACATTGCGGCTAAGCCTTTCCAGGTTGATCGCATGCTGATGCAGTTGAAACTGGCGGGGAAGTTGCGTGACGTGCGTGGTGTTGTGTTCGGCGAAATGATGGATTGTCGTCAGAGCGCGGATCAGGACTACACCTTGGAGGAAGTCGTGTTGCGCGTCGTGGGCGACTTGGGAATACCCGTGGCGTTTGGGATGCGGTCGGGGCATGTTTCGCGGGCGAACATTACTTTGCCCATCGGAGTGCGTGCTCGCCTCAGTGTGGGCGATGGGGTAAGACTCGACATTCTCGACGCTGCCAGCGAAAGGCTTTAACCACAGAGGCACAGAGATCACAGAGGAAAACTTCTAGAGACAATGACGCAGAACTCCAAACATATTCATTTGATCGGCATTTGCGGGACGGCGATGGCGTCGCTGGCGGGGATGTTACGAGAGCGAGGGCATCGCGTCACCGGATCGGACGCGGCTGCTTATCCTCCGATGTCAACTTTTCTGGAGTCGCTCGGCATTTCCGTATCCCAGCCTTTTGCCGAGAAGAACCTGGATCCGCGGCCGGATCTGGTGGTCGTGGGCAATGCGATTTCGCGCGGTAATGTTGAGTTGGAGCGGTTGCTCGATGAGCGGATTCCGTTCTGTTCGCTGCCGCAGATTCTTCATGACGAGTTTCTGGTAGGGAAAGAAGTGCTGGTTGTCGCGGGCACGCATGGGAAGACCACGACTACCTCAATGCTGGCGTGGATCTTCGAGTCTGCTGGCCTGGAGCCATCGTTCCTGATCGGCGGCATTGCGGAGAATTTTGGCAGCAGCTTCGGGCTCGGGGCTGGCAGGCACTTCATTCTCGAAGGCGACGAGTACGATGCCGCATTCTTCGACAAGGGACCGAAGTTTCTGCACTACTTTCCCGACGCTGTGATTCTGACCTCGGTCGAGTTCGACCACGCGGATATCTATAAAGATCTGGATGCAGTGGAGACGGCGTTTAAGCGGTTGGTGAATCTCGTTCCGCGGCGCGGGAAGATTGTGGGCTTTGATACCGGACAGAGCATCGAGCGCTGCCTGGCGAAGAGTTTTTGTCCAGTGGAACGCTATGGCGCCTCGGCGCGCGCAGGTTGGAGGATTGCAGGTTTGAAGCTGGAAGCGGACCGCACAGCCTGGTCTGTGGTTCGTGACGGCGAGCTTTGGGCTGATTTCGAATTTGCCTTGGGTGGAGAGTACAACGTCTGGAACGCGACGGCGGCCGCTGCTTTAGCGACGCACTGCGGCATTTCAAAAGATGCGATCGCGCAGGCGCTGAAAACATTTCGGAGCGTGAAGCGCCGCCTCGAAGTGAAAGCAGAAGTTAATGGCATCACGATCATCGATGATTTCGCGCATCATCCGACGGCGATTGAGCAGACGATTCGGGCGCTGCGAGCTCGGTTTGCGGGCCGGAGACTCTGGGTGATCCTGGAGCCGCGATCGAATACGATGCGCCGCAATGTGCTGCAGGACGCACTGGCGCATAGCTTGTCGCTGGCAGATGAAGTGATTGTGGCAGCGATTTTCAAGTCGGAGGCAATTCCAGCGGCGGAACGTCTGGATCTGAATCGCGTCGTGAGCGAGATCAGGAAGAGCGGGAAACAGGCACGCGTTCTGGCTGATGCGGATACGATTGTGAACACGATTGCCCCGGAAATGCGGAGCGGTGATGTCATCGCGATTCTTTCGAACGGCGGTTTCGGCGGAATCTACGAGAAGCTGCCGGAACGCTTGCGTGGCTTGCCAATCAAAGGGTGAGTTGTTCGTCTCTATGGAGCAAACGGAACTAGCGGAGAAGGTGAGTTACGACGGACCGTGGGACCGCATCATCTCGGCGGTTCGCACTGTGCTGATGCTCGGCTTCTGGGCCGTGCTTCTGCCGATTGCTGCGCTTACGGGGATTCCCTGGACCTATCTCACTAAAGACGTAAGCTTCCTCTATCGCACGTGCATGTCCGCTGCGTGGACAGGCGTACTCATTGCAGGCGTGAAGGTGCAGACATTCGGATTGGAGAAGTTCGATCCGGCGCGAAGTTACATCTTCATGTCGAACCATATTTCGAATCTCGATCCGCCGATCATGCTTCCCCTGATTCCGCGTCGGACGTCGGTGATGGTCAAGAAGGAGTTGTTCAGCTACCCGATTCTGGGAACCATTATGCGAACCGGTTCGCTGGTGCCGGTGGATCGCGGCAACCGTGATGCCGGGATCACAGCCGTTCGCGAGGCCGCGAAGGTGATCAAGAGCGGACTCAACATGACGATTTATATCGAAGGCCACCGCTCGTTCGATGGCCGCCTGCTGCCGTTCAAGAAAGGTCCATTTCACTTGGCGGAGGAATGCCAAGTCGCGGTTGTTCCGATCACGATCTATGGGACCGAGCGTGCGATGCCGAAAGCGCGCTTTGGTATTCAGCCCGAGTTGGTTACCGTACGCTTTCATGAGCCGATCGAACCAGCGGATTTTGGCACACGCGAGCAGTTGATGGCAAAGGTGCGGGCGGCAATTAATAGCGGGCTACCGGAGGGATTGCGGGAGTAGGAGCCCATTTCTTGGAGTGCATGCTGATGTCTGGCTAACTTCGATTTTCGCAGTGGAGTTCGGCGCGCACTCAGGCTTTCTGATCCGATAGTTTCTTGACTGCTTTTGCGATCTCAGGCAGCTTCGGATAAGCGGCGCAGCAGCGCAGCCAGAGTTTGTGATCGATCGCTGGCGCGCCGCTAACCATGGTTCCCGGAGCTACGTCTTGCGGGATTCCGCTCTGGGCGATGGCGATGGCGCCGTCTCCGATCTTGACGTGACCAGACACTCCGACTTGACCCGCGAGAATTACGTTGTTGCCGACATCGGTGGAACCGGCGAGACCAACTTGCGCGCAGAGTAATGTGTCTTCGCCGATGGCGCACGAGTGTCCGATGTGGACCATGTTGTCGATCTTGGCGCCACGGGCGATCGAGGTTCGGCCAATGCTGGCGCGGTCAATGCAGGTGCCAGCTTGAATCTCAACATCATCTCCGATGACCACGTTGCCGGACTGGACGATTTTGTGCCAATGGCCAGCGTCATCTTTGGCGAAGCCGAAACCGTCGGAGCCTACGATCACGGCGTTTTGCAGAACCACGTTATTGCCTAACTGGCAGAACTCGCGCACTACCGCGTGTGTGTGGGCAAAGAAGCTATCGCCAATCCTTACTCCTTGATAAATAGCGACGTGCGCTAGCAGGACCGCGTTCTCGCCGACTTCGACGTCTCGGTCAACCGATACGAACGGGCCGATGTGGGCGTTCTTACCGATTTTGGCGCTCGGATGAACAGCAGCAGTCGGATGGATTCCCGGAGCATACCGCGGCGGCTGATAGAAGAGTTCGATCGCCTTGGCCCATGCCAGATAGGGGTTCTTGCTGCGGAGCATGCCTGTGGCGATAGCGGGGAACTTCTCCGAGACGATGACCGCAGATGCCAGCGTGGTTTTCGCGGCTGAGTTGTATTTGGGATTGGAGACAAAGGTAAGTTGGCCTGGAGCGGCGTGCTCGATTCCAGCTACGCCGGAGATTTCCGTGTCTGGGGAGGTGTTTTCGATAGTTGCACCGAGGGCTTCGGCGATTTGCGACAGCTTCATAAGGGGCACACCTTTTGGGATGAAAAGTGATTGTAACGGAGGCAGTGCGCTGCGGAATGTGCGGAATAATTTGGGTGCGTGATCGTTCCTAGTTTTTGAGTAGTAAGGCCATCCCGGTGGCGCTGACCAGGTCCTTGTTAATCCCAATCAGGAAATCGGAGCAGTGTTCGACTTGCTTGGCAAAGCACTGGATCACCTTTACGACGTGCTCTTGGGCAAAGGCTTCGCGATAGTGCCCCGCCATGCCGATGAGCAGACCTTTGACGACCGCGAATTGCAGCGACATCAGGAGATAAGCGGTGAGAGGTGTGTTCGGTTCGCCGGGTGGGATCGGGCCGCTCGGGAATTGCGTCCGGAAAACGTAGTTGGAGAGATAGTTTTCGAGAATGTGCGGGTGCGCCTCAAAGAACGGCTGGTAGTACGTGCGGTAGGCCTCCGTGTAGGTAGGGGCCATCTGATCAATGGGGACCGAGGCGTCATAGCGAACGCCGGCCATGAAGTCGTGCAGGCATTCATGCATGCGTGCGAAGACGGCATTCTTTGTCTGCAGACGATGTGCCACTTCGATGACCGCCGCCAGTTGGGCGGTCGTTTGAGCCGGGATGCCATCCATCGCAGATCGCAGGCGGCCCTCCTTCACGATCTTGGCGTACTCGGTAAACAGGCCCGGCACCTGTTCCATCTGGTTTGAAGAAAAGACCTCGGTTACGCGCTTGCTGAACATTCCCAGAAGAAACAGGCGCTCCCATAGGGGATAGGACCGATCGTGGAGCAGGAGCAGGCTGAAGGTCTGCACATCAAGGAAGCATTCATAAGCGCTTGGAGTTTTTATCGGAGGCTCAGCCATGCGGAGGAAGCGTTGCAGGCGGGGACGACCGTCGGATGGGTTGCGCTCGATGGGTACGAGATTGTCCTGCAGAAGGACGACACGGGCGGCCTCAGGACAAGATAAAAGAAGGGACGTAGTGGTTGTGCCGGCAGTCGTGTACTGAACCCGGGGATATAGGTCGCAAATCGGGGACAAATAACCGGGCCCAAATTCTTTGTGGATGCTGCACCAACGATCCTCCGCCAAGAAAGGGCAGGTACGGGAAGGCGGCTGAAACATGATCTGTGCGTACTCAAAGTCGGAGGGCGGAGCCTTGGTGATGCGAACGATATGTTGCTCAGCCCGAGGTCGAAGGTTCGGTGTTGCGTGGTACTTCTCGTAGGTAGGTTTGTCCAGAACGACATTCCAGGTATGGCAGCACTGGTCTTCACACTCTGGGCCAATGCAGCGAAATTCTTTCTCGAAATGTGTCTGCAGGCCTGACATAGGGGTCTCGTTGCTCCTCCTTTATCGGCACTTGACGGCCATTTGGCATGGGGGATGAAGTTACGGACTGAAGATTAGAGCCGGATGAGAGGAGGAGAAAACATTGTCCCGAAGTTCGCCGTTAGGGTGCCCATCAAACAAATGTGAGGATTTATTTGCGTTTGGCGCTACTCGAACAGCGTGACTTGACGCGTATCGGTTACGGCACCGCCTTTTCGACGACGGCGAGCGGCTCCTATGACCGCCAGTACAGTCACCGAAGTGACTGCGAACCGGGGGACGAAGATGCGCTGCGTGTTGGAGCGCAGGTCGGGCGGGTTCATCAGGAATCCTTCGGCGGGATTCTGGGTCAGATCGTTGGGCAGCATGCCTTCGATGACGTCGTTGTCTTTGAACTTCAGGCGGACCCATAAACCCTCTGTGCGGGGTCGGGTGGCAAAGGTCTTGCGCAGCAGGGGATCGGTGTCGGAAAACTCACGCACGAAGAACACAGCCTTGATATCGCGCAGGTCAATGCCGACGACGTTTCCGGCAGTGTTGAGTAGTTCGAGCTTGCCGTCGGCGACAAAGTCGGCGGGGGCGACGTATCCGTTAAGGGAGTCGCGATCGTGCTTGCGCACGATGACCTTCTTGTGGGTCGAAGACATAATTTGGACGACAAACGAACTCGCACAGCGCGGCAGGACTGACCTGGCTGGTCGAAGTTCCTGATGAGGATTCTCGCACTTCCGACACGATTTCGTGCGAGTTGTGGCTTCGTAGTAGCCAAACGGTAAACCTTATGTTATTTTCTCTAGCTTGCTCAAATCGCGATCTTGCGGTATAAGTCTAATGACTAGAGCAAGTTAGATTCTGTACCAGGGAACCCTGAGGGGAGTGGCGCGATCTCCTGTGGAAATCCTGTGAAAAACGCCCAGGTCCCGCCACAGTAAGGCGATTAGGAAGGCATGGCCGATTACATCTATACCCTGGAAACCCGGCTCTCGCCGGACCAGCAAAAAGCAGTCACACGCGTCACCGAAATCGCCAAAGCGGCGGAAATGAATGTCTATCTGACCGGTGGCGCTGTCCGCGACATCATTACGGGTTTCCCGATTCGGGACCTCGACTTCACGGTGCAGGGCAATGCCCTGAAGCTGCAGAAGGAACTGGAGAAGGCTGGCGCCGTGATTGGCGACGCGGACAATGAGACCCGCTCGCTACTGCTGACTTTCCCCGGTGGAGTTCGCGCTGAGATTTCGATGGCGCGGTCTGAGCAGCATGACAAAGCAGGGAAGCCTCCGCAGATTGCTCCAGCAACGATTATTGAGGATCTCCGTCGCCGCGACTTCACGGTCAACGCGATGGCTCTGTCCTTGAATGAGGGGTCGCGCGGGTTGTTCATGGACCCGTTCAACGGCGCGGCAGATATTGAAGCCAAACTCATCCGCGTACTGCACAACTACGCCTTCCTCGAAGATCCTTCGCGCATGATTCGCGCCACGCGGTTCAGTGCCCGTTTCCATTGGCCTCTGGAAGAGCGGACGCAGGCGCGGTATGACTCGGGCAAAGAGAACGAGTACATCAAGTACATTCGCAATTCCAGTATCGGATACGAAATCGAGCAGTTGGCGTATGAAGACGACGCGCTCGGAGTACTGAAAGCTTACGAAAAAGAAGGCTGGCTCAAGCTCCTGAATGCGCATTGGAGCGCGGCGAAAGTGGATTCGGCCGGGATGGGTGCGTTGATGAAGACGCGCCAGCAGATGAACGAGTTTGGACTAACCCCGGATGTAGCGCCCGCAGTGCTCTACTTTCTGACCGAGCGGATGGGCGACAAAGATATTGCCGACTTGCGGCGGGCGATTCCGCGCAAAGATCTGGTGGAAGCGTGGAAGGATCTGGAGGATCACGCGCAGAGTCTGGCGAAGCGTCTGATGGGCAAAGAAGCGGCGACGCCGTCACGGACATGGCAACTCCTGTCTTCGGCGCGGCCGGAGATGATTCTGTTTCTGGCGATCACGGCCAAGCAGCAGGCGGTGAAGGAGAAGATCAAGAACTTCTTTGGCAAGTGGCGTCAGGTGCAACAGAAGATTCCGTTGCTGGAGATGACGGAACTGCATATTGCTCCGCCGATGCCGGAGTACGCAAAGATTGCGAACGACGTGTTCATGTTGTTGCTGGATGGAAAATTGCGCTCGCGGACTGAGACGTTGAAGTATTTGAAACCGCTGGCGCCACCACCGCCACCGCCACCACCGCCACCTCCGGGTCGGCGTGGACGTGGAGCGAAGGCGACGGTAGTTGCTGCCGCGCCAGTTCCCGTGACTGCGGCCGGTAAGGGCAAAGGAAAGGGTAAAGGCAAGGAGGCTGCAGTGGTGGTGGCTCCTGCTAAACCCGCGGTGGCTGTCAAGGCTGCTCCCGTGACGGCGACGAAGCCGGCGCCTGTGGCGGCTGCGAAGGCACCTGCTGTGGCGGCCAAGTCCGTCCCTGCTATCAAGGCTGTTGCTAAGCCGGCAAAGGTAGAGAAGGCGGCGGCCAAGAAGCCTGCTCCGCAGAAGCCGGCGGCTAAGCCGGTCAAGAAAGCTGTGGTGAAGCCGGCCAAGAAAAAGGGAAAGTAGTAAGAAGGCAGCGTTCAACTTAGGATTGTCGCCCACGGCTCGCGCCGTGGGTTTTGTTTTACTGGCGCTTAATTCCCCTTAAGCAGTACTTGCCCGGTTTGCTGTGGCAACGTTATCGTCGGACCCACCGGATTACCATTCACATCAACCCACGATCCTTGCGGCAGAGTTACTGTCGCTGTCTTGTTGGATGGATTCACCAGTGTCAGGCCGTTGGAATATGCGCGCTGCCACACGCCATGCGCTTTGTTCATGTCTTCTGTGGGGTAACCGATGTTGATCGAGTACTCGGGGTAGAGAATCAGCTTGCCGTAATCCTGTGCCTGACCGCTGACGCCCGATATGTACATGTAGGTGCAGTCGTTTTTGACGAGCAAGTAATTGGCGATCACCCACAGGCGCTCCGCCTGCGATATTTTTTTGGAAGGGCCCGGTTCCTCGCCGTTGGTCATGTTGCAGACGCCCTTGGATTGCACGTAGCGCAGAGCTTTCACGATGCCGTTCCATTCCTGCAACGTCACGGGTTCGCCATCACCCCAGTTGGTAAAGCCTCGTTCATCCAACAAAAGGTCGGTCGTAGTCATCAACAGCAGGTTGTCGGCCTTGGGCTGACCAAAGTGGTAGGAGACGTTGACCTGCATGGTCGCAGTCGGTGAGTAGTCGTGCACATGTTGATAACTAGCCGCTTCCCAGTCGAGCACGTCATGACGGAATTTGGTATCCGTTGGTCTTCCCGTATATTGCTTGACCCATGCTCCGGCGGAGTTGTAGTGACCGCAGCGTGCCCAGTTGTTGGTCAGGTCCATTGTGTCGACGGCGATGCCGGCATAGCCTTGCGAGAGCGGCGCATCCACCCAGTTCGCCCACTGGAAGGCCCGTACATCAGGATTGGCGAAATCGAGAGGGGCAAGGGTGGTGGTTCCGAACTCAAATGCTAGCGTCGTCTTGTCACACAGGTATTCCAGCCAGTCGGGATGGTTCTGCTGATACCAGGAAATTGGGAACCCGAAGTTGTCCACCGAATAGGGGATGTACGCCGTGTTGTACATGCCAGCGGGTTCTGTGGCGTAGGACGATCCCCATACGAGGTCCACGGCACCGGTTTCCTGGGTCAGGTCGTGCTGGTTGTAATTGAAGACCATTTCCAGGTGGATGTTGTCAGTGGTTGGAGGAAAAAGATTGCCGCGGTTTTGCGCTGCGGTTGGTGAGGCAAGTGAGACGAGAGCCAAGGCTGCGGCTAGGCAAAACATACGAATGCTGGAAGACATAGAACCTCTCTGTCTCGATCAGGCGGGCACGGGCTCTCCGCGAAGGCGATTCGGAAAAAGTAAGGACCCGTGGCGGCCGCACTTCCTCTCAGACGGCCCGATTATAGCGGACTCTCGGGCACGTTTGCAGTTCGGGATCGTAGCTTCGCGTGGCCTCGGGCGGATGCGTCTTTTCCACCGCTGTGGATAAGTGCGCGCGCCTTTCGGCCGAATGACCAGTAAAATGACGACAACATAGAAGTACAACGGGAGCCCATGGCGGAATTTGTCCACCTGCACCTGCATAGTGATTATTCAATGCTCGACGGAGCCTGCGACGTCGAGAAGCTTGTTCACCGCGTGAAAGAGCTCGGCATGCCTGCCGTCGCTATGACGGACCATGGCAATATTTTTGGCGCCGTACATTTTGTAAACGCGGCGAACTACGCCGGGGTCAAGCCAATCGTTGGTTGTGAGCTCTACGTCTGTAAAAAAGACGACCACGATATCAAGCGCACTCCGCCCGAAGGCGATACCTACAACCATCTGCTGGTGCTCGCCGAAAACGAAGAAGGCTATCGCAATCTGGTGAAGATCACGTCGGAGGCTTCGCTGCGCGGGTTCTATTACAAGCCGCGTGTGAGCAAGAAGTTTCTGGCCGACCACTCGAAGGGACTGATTGCGCTCTCCGGTTGCCTGAAAGGGGAAGTTGCGGAACGATTGACGGAAGGGAACTATGACGCGGCGAAGTCGGCAGCGGGGTTCTACAGCGAACTGTTTGGCAAAGACAACTTCTTTCTGGAGATACAGGATCAGGGATTGGAGATGGAACACCGGATTCATGCCGGCCTGTTCCAGCTTGAGAAGGATCTAGACCTGCCGCTGGTGGCTACAAATGACAGCCACTATCTCTGCGAGGACGATGCACACGCGCAAGACGTGATGCTGTGCATTCAGACCGGGAAGTCGATCGTGGAGACCAACCGGATGAAGTTCGAAGGCAACCAGTTTTTCGTGAAGAACAGCGACGAGATGCTGCGCGTGTTTAAGGACTCGCCACAGGTCTTGTCACGGACCATAGGGATTGCCGAGCGCTGCAATCTTAAACTGGAAAAGGTTCCCAGTCCGTTTCCACGGTTTGAAGTGCCGGATGGTTTCACGACCGACAGTTATTTTGAGCACATCACGCGACAGGGTTTTGCACGACGCGCAGAGGTATTACGTGGGGTATCGGCAGCGGGGAAGTTGAAGCATTCGCTGGCCGACTACGAGCAGAGGTTGTCGCGGGAGATCGGGATCATCCAGCAGATGAAGTTTCCCGGGTACTTCCTGATTGTGTGGGACTTCATCCGGCATGCGCGGGAGTTGGGGATTCCGGTGGGTCCGGGCCGTGGATCTGCTGCTGGCGCGCTGGTGGCTTACTCACTAGGCATCACGGACATTGATCCGCTACAGCACGAGTTGCTGTTCGAGCGCTTCCTAAACCCGGAACGTATTTCCATGCCCGACATCGACATTGATTTCTGCATGAACCGGCGCGGCGAAGTGATCGAGTACGTGACCAAGAAATACGGGCGCGAAAATGTCGCGCAGATCATCACGTTCGGCACCATGGCCGCGAAGGCGGCGATCAAGGATGTAGGGCGCGCGATGGATATGCCCTATGCCGACGTGGACCGCATCGCCAAGATGGTCCCGACCACACTCAATATCAAGCTGGATGACGCGCTGAAAGAATCGGTGGCACTGCAGGAAGCGTACGAAAAAGATCCTCAGGTGCGGCAGTTGATGGATACGGCACGGAAGTTGGAAGGGTTGGTTCGCAACTCCGGCGTGCATGCGGCCGGCGTCGTGATTTCTCCTCGTCCTCTGACCGATCTGGTACCGCTGCACAAGACAAAGAACGACGAGATCGTCACTGCTTTCGACATGGTGGCCATCGAAAAAATGGGCCTGTTGAAGATGGACTTTCTCGGGCTGACTACACTCACGATTCTTGATGACACGTTGAAGCTGATTGCCTTGAAAGGGCAAACCGTCGTTCTTGAGGAGATCGCTCTTGATGACGTGGAGACCTATCAGAAGGTGTTTCACAAGGGCCTGACATCGGGCGTGTTCCAGTTTGAATCGCACGGCATGCGCGATGTGTTGCGGCGCTACCAGCCCAACTCGATTGAAGACCTCACAGCTCTCAACGCGCTCTATCGGCCAGGTCCGATTCAGGGTGGCATGATTGATGATTTCATCGAGCGCAAACATGGACGCCGCAAGATCGAATACGACCTGCCGGAACTGAAGGAAATCTTGCAGGAGACGCTCGGGGTCTTCGTCTACCAGGAACAAGTGATGCAAACGGCCAACAAGTTAGCAGGTTACTCCCTGGGGGATGCCGATCTGTTGCGTCGCGCGATGGGCAAGAAGAAGGCCGAAGAGATGGCGGCGCAGCGCGAGCGTTTCGTGCAGGGAGCGACAAAGAATGGTTTGCCACCGAAGAAGGTCGAAAAGATATTCGATTTGATGGCGCAGTTTGCCGGATACGGGTTCAATAAGTCGCACTCGGCGGCCTATGCATTGCTCGCGTATCACACCGCGTATTTGAAGACGCATCATCCGCTGGAGTTTATGGCAGCGCTGCTGACTTCGGTGACGGGTTCGACGGACGATGTTGTGAAGTACATCAACGAATGCCGAGAGATGGGGATTGCTGTCGAACCGCCGGATATCAACATCAGCGATTCGAACTTTACGCCGCACGCGGAGGCGATCCGCTTTGGACTGGCGGCAGTCAAGAATGTCGGCGGGAATGCGATTGACTCGATCGTGGCAGCGCGCAAGAAGCTCGGACGCAGATTCCGGTCGTTGTATGAGTTCTGCGAGGAAGTGGATCTGCGGCTACTGAACAAGCGCGTACTGGAATCGCTGATCAAGAGCGGCGCGATGGACTGCTTTGGACGGCGAGCGCAGGTGATGCAGGCTCTGGACAAGGCAATTGATCGCGCCCAGAAGGCGCAACGCGACGCTGAGTCCGGCCAGCACGGTCTGTTCGGAATCTTCGTCGATGAACAGGCGGACCAGTCGAACGACACGTTGCCGGACGTTCCTGACTGGGACGAGCAGACGCGCCTAGCGGCGGAGAAAGAAATTCTTGGTTTCTATATCACCGGGCATCCGCTGGAGAAATATAGAGAGAAACTGGTGGATTTGAATGCGCTCACTCTGGAAGATATTTTTGCGATGAAACGCTCCACGGGTAAGGACGAGAACATCACGACGGCAGGAGTAATCACGGGGCTGCGCGTCGCGAAGTCGAAACGCAGCGGCGAGTTGTGGGCACAGGCTTCTTTGGAAGATATGTCGGGGAAGGTCGAGTTGCTAGTGTTCCCCGAGGCGTATAAGAAACTGTCCGAGAAGGTTAAGCTTGAGGTTCCGGTGCTGGTGAAAGGGGGCGTGCGTATCGAGGAAGGCGCGAGCCCGAAGGTAACTGCAAACGACATCATTCCCATCGACGAGGCGAAGGTGCCATTGCCGAAAGCGATCCGCATTCGCGTTGTGCTGGGCGCGGCCAGTGACGGCACTGTGGACGCTTTACAGACGCTATTCAGCGAACGCAAGGGCGACGCGAAGGTGTTGTTCGACTTGGAGCGGGAAGGCGATTTCATGGTAGTGATGGAGGCCGAGGGCTATAATGTGATGCCGGACCGCAGTTTCATGGGCCGGGTTGAAGAATTATGCGGGCGCGGCAGCGTGCGCGTCATTAGTTGATGTCCAGTAGACTCTGGGAGCTTACGCTTCGGAGGATAGACAATTCGACCGATGCGTCGAGCGAAACTAAAGCGGGCAGACCAGCCAGAAGTGAGCGCGGGAGAATCCCGCGTGGTTGGCACGGAGTTTCTGCTTTCCATGGTGGAAACGCATCATGCCCGCGGGAATGGAAACGTCATTACGATGGATTCGGGATTAAAAGCGCAGCAGGAACTGGACAAGATCGAGCAGCAGATCGAGAAGTTGCAATCGCTCGAAGGACAAGGTGACGAGACGCGCCGCCAGATTCAGCAACTGCATGAGCGTGTGAACAATTTGCGCCGTGAGGTTTCCACTCACCTGAATGCCTGGGAGCGTACGAACCTGGCGCGACATCCGCAGCGGCCTTATACGCTGGATTACATCGAGCGCATCTTTACCGACTGGAGCGAAATCCACGGTGACCGCGGATTCCGTGACGATCCGGCCATTGTTTGCGGGATGGCCCGCTTTCACGGACAGGAAGTAGTCATTGTTGGCCAGCAGAAAGCGCGCGACGCCAAACAACGCGTCTATCGGAATTTCGGCATGCCGCATCCCGAGGGCTACCGCAAAGCGCTGCGCGTGATGAAGATTGCCGAGAAGTTCGGCCGGCCGATTCTGACGTTCGTGGATACGGACGGCGCTTACCCAGGTCTGGACGCCGAAGAGCGCGGACAGGGCGAAGCCATCGCACGCAACCTGTTGGAAATGTCGCGTCTGGAGGTGCCAGTCATCGCGACCGTCATCGGGGTGGGTGGGAGCGGTGGAGCGCTGGCGATTGCGGTCGCCGATCGCGTGCTGATGATGGAGAACTCAGTCTATTCGGTGATTTCGCCCGAGGGCTGTGCTTCGATCATGTGGCGCGATGCCAGCAAGAAAGAGCTGGCTGCCGAGGCGATGAAGATCACAGCGAAAGACATGATTGATCTGAAGTGTATCGACGGAGTTGTGCCGGAACCTCCGGGTGGCGCGCATACCAATCACGCCGAGGCCGCCGAGTTGCTCGATAAGGCCCTGACGCAGAATCTGGCGGATCTGAAAAAGTTGCCGACCCGCGATCTGCTCGAAACCCGCTACCAGAAGTTCCGCAGGATGGCGGAGTTCTTCCAGGTGGAAGCTTAGCGGTTCCTGAGCCTAACCGCGCCTACAGAATCGGCATATGCAAACACGGCTGCACCATGAAATCCAGCGCATTGATCTGTTGTAGCGCTTGCCCCACCAGCGACGTCTTGCATTCCTCCAGCGTAATCAAGAACGGTAGATGAGACTTCGGGCAGCCCGGTTTCTGGAGCACTGAGTCAATGTTGATTCCGTGCTTGTCGAGAATGGTGGCCAGGGTGGCGATGATCCCGGGGCGATCTTTGACCATGAAACGCAGGTAGTGCTTGGTGGTGAAGTCGGACGTCACGGTCGGCGTTTTCTCTTCCCGACGCCCGGCATTGCGGTCGCCGCTCTGTTTAGCCCGGGCGATGGCCAAGATGTCCGATACGACCGCTACGGCAGTAGGGTGGCCACCGGCTCCATGTCCTCCAAAAACGGTCTCGCCGCCATAAACGCCGGTGGCCATTACGAGGTTCTGGCTGCCTTCGACGCGCGCGAGCGGAGAATTAAGCTGGACCAACGATGGCTGAACAGCTGCGAACAACTTGCCGTCTCTAAGTTCTGCCTGAGAAATCTGACGGATGGTGCAACCGAGCTGGTTCGCATACTCAAAATCCACCGCGTCTACCGGAGAGATGGATCGCGCCACGATGCTGGAGGCACCCACGTTGCAGTGCAAAGCGACGCGAGCGAGGATCGTGATCTTGGCACGGGCGTCAAGGCCGTCAATGTCTTCGGTGGGATCAGCTTCGGCAAAACCTAGCTTTTGCGCCTCACGCAAGGCGGTGGCGAAAGGAACGCCGTTACTCTCAATCTGGCTGAGGATGTAGTTGCAGGTGCCGTTGAGGATGCCGCGAATCTTGAACAGTTCATCGCCGGCCAGGCCTTCGTGCAGGCCAGAAATCACGGGAATTCCTCCGGCTACGGACGCACCGAACTCGATCTGCTGGTTCATGCGATCGGCCAGGGCGAGTAATTCGGGACCGCAATGGGCGATGAGTTGTTTGTTGGCCGTGACGATGGACTTGCCCGATTCCAGTGCGCGTCGAATCCATTCCTCAGTGGGCTGGAGGCCGCCCATCACTTCGACAACGATGTCCGCGGGGGAGGAGATGACCTCGTCAATGTTCTCGGTCCACAGAACATCGGATGGTAGCCAGTCGACCTTCTTGCGGGCGACGTTTCGATTGCAAACGTGGGTCAGGCGCAGGTGAGTATTGGGGCGCTCCACCAAAATCTTGGCTACGGAGCTGCCTACTGTGCCGAAGCCCAGAAGGGCCACTCTACAAATTGGTTGCACCGGGGTTGTGCCAGTTGAATCGAGTTGGCTGGTAACGGTCATCGCTGTGTGCGACTCCTTCTCCAATGTCAGTTTCTTGCGACCGGCTTGGGTGGTGCGGCCGGCCCACGTACGGAAACCACTCCGGCCGGCTTGCTCTTCCTGTTAGCGGTGGTTTGATTCCACTCTGTATAATAAAGGGTTTTCACACTCCATTCTTCAAAGACTTGGGGTAGTGGGGTTACGTCCAGTCCGAACAAGGAAGGCACAGGCATGGCTACCACGGATATTGTGCCCCGGGGATCTTCCGGTCAATTGGGGCAAAAGCGCGTCGTCAATGACATGAGCATTCAGGTTGCAACCGTGAATGGCTCAGGATCGCAAAGTTCCAACACGGTTCTTCTCCGCAGTATCTTCCAGATGGGTGTGCCGATTTCAGGCAAGAATCTTTTTCCATCCAATATCGCGGGATTACCTACCTGGTACACGATTCGTGCCAACAAAGACGGGTACATCGCGCGCAAGAAGGAGATCGATTTCCTGATTGCGATGAATGCGGAGACAGCAACGGACGATGTAAAGACGCTGGCGCCGGGAGCCAGCGTGCTCTACGACGAACCGCTTGCGCTCGACAAACTGCGCAACGACCTGATCTTTTACGCCGTGCCCTACGACAAACTTGTGGCGGCCGTGTGCTCGGAAGCGAAACTCCGCAAACTGATCAAGAACATGATCTATGTGGGCGTCGTGGCCCAGTTGCTGGAGATTGACTTTGCTGAAGTTGAGAAGGCGATCCGCAAGCAGTTCGCAACGAAGGCCAAGGCTGCGGCACTGAATCTCGGAGCAGCCAAGGCGGGGTTCGATTATGCGGCCGCCAACCTGCAAAAGCGCGACCCTTTTGTCATTCAGCGGATGAACAAGACCGATGGGATGATCATCATAGACGGCAACTCCGCAGCAGCCATTGGTTGCATGTTTGCCGGTTGCACAGTGGTGACATGGTATCCGATCACACCATCGTCCTCACTGGTCGAGACGATGATCGAGTACATGAAGGAGCATCGGGTGGGTCCCGATGGGAAGGCGACATTTGCCATAGTCCAGGCCGAAGATGAGTTGGCAGCGGTGGGCATGGTGATCGGGGCGGCTTGGGCGGGTGCTCGTTCGATGACTGCGACCGCCGGGCCTGGTATCTCGCTGATGGCCGAATTCGTCGGACTTGCTTACTACGTCGAGGTTCCGGCGGTGATCTGGGATATCCAGCGCGTCGGACCGTCCACGGGCTTGCCTACGCGGACGTCCCAAGGTGATGTGCTCTCGACTGCGATTTTGAGTCACGGAGACACGAAGCACATTTTGCTGTTTCCAAACTCGATGATTGAGTGTTTCACCATGGCGTCGGATGCGTTTGATCTGGCGGAGCGTTTTCAGACGCCTGTGTTCGTGATGTCGGACCTCGACCTCGGGATGAACAACTGGATGTCGGATCCGTTCCCCTATCCGGAGAAACCCATTGAGCGGGGCAAGGTGCTGACCAAGGAGCAACTAGAGAAGGCAGGCAGCTTTGCGCGCTACAAGGATGTGGACGGAGATGGCGTCGGTTATCGCACGTTACCGGGAACGGATCATCCGGCGGCTGCGTATTTTGCGCGTGGCAGCGGACACAATGAGAAAGCGCAGTATAGCGAGCGGCCCGACGATTTCGAACGAAATATGGAGCGCATCAACAAGAAATTCGAAACTGCGCGCTCGTTTGTTCCCCGGCCAGAACTGGCGGGAAGCGGCAAGGCGAAGGTGGGGATTCTGGCCTACGGGACGTCCCACTGGGCGATCATCGAATCCCGCGACCAATTGGCCAACGAACACAAGTTGGAGACTGATTATCTTCGCGTTCGGTCCTATCCGTTCACGCGTGAAGTGCACGAGTTTATTGAGAAGCACGAACGCGTTTATGTCGTGGAGCAGAACCGCGACGGGCAAATGGCCAGCCTGCTGAAGCTCGACATTAAGGCGGAGTTGACGCCCCGCCTGCGTTCGATCTGTCATATTCACGGATTGCCGATTGACGCGCGGTCGATTACTGACGAACTCATGATGATGGAGGGAAAGTAAATGGGGACGACCACGAATACTCCGACTCCGGCTCCAGTTCCGAAGACTAACCGCATCGGGTTACAGGTTCTCGACTATCGCGGCGGCAAGACCACACTTTGCGCGGGTTGCGGGCACAATGCGATTTCCGAACGCATCATTGACGCAATGTACGAAATGGGCGTGAAGCCCGAGCGCGTCGCCAAGTTCAGCGGGATTGGTTGTTCCTCGAAGAGCCCAGCCTATTTCATGAACCGCTCGCATAGCTTCAACTCCGTGCACGGACGCATGCCGTCCGTGGCGACGGGAGCGATGTTGGCGAACAAGAACCTGCTCGCGCTGGGAGTCACGGGCGACGGCGACACGGTTTCGATCGGTGCGGGGCAGTTTGTCCACCTGATGCGGCGCAATCTTCCGATCATCTACGTGATCGAAGACAACGGCTGCTACGGGCTGACGAAGGGACAGTTCTCGGCGACGGCCGATCTCGGATCGAAGCTGAAGAGCGGCGTGGTGAACGACCTGCCTCCGGTGGATACCTGCGCCATGGCCATCCAACTCGGCGCTACGTTCGTGGGACGCTCGTTCTCCGGGGACAAGAAACAGCTCCACACCATGCTGAAAGCGGCGATCGCGCACAACGGCACGGTGATGCTTGATGTGGTTTCGCCGTGCGTGACGTTCAACGATCACGAAGGCTCAACGAAATCCTACAAATACATGCAGGCGCATGAAGAGCCACTGCATGAAGTCAGTTTTGTGCCGTCGTTTGAAGAAATTAACGTTGAGTACGATCCGGGCACGACCCTTGAAGTCACGATGCACGACGGTTCAAGCCTGCGCTTGAAGAAACTGGAACATGAGTATGATCCGACGAACAAGATTCAAGCGGTACAGCGCTTGATGGAGTCGCATGAGAAGGGTGAGGTTCTCACGGGTGTCTTCTACATCAATGCGAAAGCTCCAAGCTTTATTGACATGCTGAACGTGACGGATCAACCGCTTGCAACGTTGCCCGAATCGATGACGCGGCCGAGTCGCGCCTCGCTAGAGGCCATTATGGAAGAACTTAGATAGGGGAATGTTTACGAAGGTCTGCCTGGCCCTTTTGTAGATCGCAAGGTAGCACGGCGGATAAGCCATAAAAAACCGGTCCCTCGCGGGACCGGTTTCTTGTTGGGGTTGACCCTTGCCGTTACTGAACGGCAAAGACCAAGTCGTCGTGGTCGTTAAACGAGCCCGAGGTGCAGGACGAGGCGCTTCCCTGATAGCGGAACTGCGCGCGCACGGCTTGTAGAGTGCCCGTGGGAAGCGTGTAGGTCCGAGAGAGGGTCTGAGCACCGGCGACGGTCGGAGTGATCGTCCCAATCAGAGTCCACGTCGGACTGTTGGCGTTGGCAGCGAAGTACAGGTCCAGATGGTCGGCTGACGGGGTCGTCCAAGCCCAAACGGTGGCGCTTACGGTCACCGTCGTGCCATGGGTCAGCAGGCCGCTTGAACTCGAAACTACGATGCGGTCGTTCGACTCGTCAGAGTGGAAGGTTCCCGAATTGCCGTCTGCGCAGGAACTGTTGATGGTATTCGGTCGGTTGGTTTCGTTTCCGCCGGACATCGTGCCCCGTCCGCGAAGCAGTGTTGGACCAGAATCGCACGACGTGCCTACGGTTCCGCACTTCGGAGCCTTGAGTGTGGAGTCAAACACAGCAGTTTGTGCACCGCCCACGGGGTTAACCGTGAGACTCATCGTCGTGCTGTGCGTCAGTGTGCCCGATGTTCCCGTGATGGTGATAGTGCTGGTGCCGGTAGTCGCTGTCGCGGATGCCGTCAGAGTCAGGGTTGAAGTGACGCTGCCGTTTGCCGGCGGAGTGACTGGGTTGGGTGAGAACGCAGCCGTTACGCCCGTGGGCAAACCAGAAGCGGCCAGGCTCGTTGCGGAATTAAAGCTATTGACGCTAGTGATCGTGACCGTGCTCGTTCCGTTTGTTCCCTGAACGATGGTCAGCGAGGACGGTGAGTTACTGATCGTGAAATCCGGCGTTGCAGTCGGGTTTACGGTCAACGAAATCGTCGTTGTGTGGGTTGTGGTTCCCGAGGTTCCGGTGATCGTGACGGTAGCGGTTCCAGTTGTGGCAGTGGCCGAGGCCGTCAGGGTCAGCAGGGAAGTAACATTGCCGTTTGCTGGCGGTGTCACTGGGTTGGGCGAGAATACGGCCGTCACGCCGCTCGGCAGACCGGTAGCGGTCAGCGAGGTAGCGGAATTGAAGCCGTTCAGGCTCGTCACGGTGATCGTGCTGGTCCCGTTTCCGCCTTGTGTGACAGTTACAGAGGAAGGAGCAGCGGCGACGGTGAAGTCGGGTGTGGAACTGCCGCAGGTCGGGAACTTGAAGTTCGCGATACGGGTGTTCCAGTTAAAAGTTCCGTTTGCCTTCATGTACTCCTGGGTGTACCAGAACGTACAATCGTCAACCGGATCGACTTGCATGGCACTGTAGTCGCCCCAGCGGCTCAGGCCCGTGGTTTGCGAACCCGTGCCCGCAGCTGCCGTCACTTCGGCTTCCATGGTGCTTGCGGGGTCTGTTGCCAGACGCCCGGTATAGCGAACCGACGGATTCACCGAACTGGAAGACGCCGTATAGCCCAAGGCCATGTTGCCGGCCTGGTCCATGGCGATCGAGCCCATCCAGCGATACGAGGCGTCCGGTGCGAACGTGCTCTGTTGAGCGACGCTCGGAGTTCCGCCGGGGTTTTGAATTTCATACCAGCGCACGCCGCCGGTGCTGCCGGCGACTACCGAGTGATTCACTACCAGTGATTCGTGGGTGCCCAGGTTGCGATACGCGAGCCGGTACATCAGCCGGTCCGCCAGTGAGTCGAGTCGTTGTGTCGTGCCGGGTTGCACAACGCACGTTCCGCCTCCGCACAACGGACTGAATGCCGCGACCGGAATCACAGTGGGGCCGGTGAATGTTGAGTTCGAGGGAACCGAGAAGTCCACGTGGAATTTGTAGAGGTTGAGGTTATTGGTTCCGAAATAGAGCATGTAATTTGGAGAGCCAGCCGGTGGAGCCGTCAGGCCGTCAATGTCCGATGGAAGCAACCCACCGACCGCGGTGCTTTGCTGGAAGCAGATCTGCGTGGCAGCGGTTCCAGCGAGCATGGCGGAGCGGTTGTAGGCGCAGGCATCGGCACCGACGAAGGTGTTGCCGTTAAACATGTTGAATGTTTCGTAGTAGCCATCGGACCAGACACCCATCTTCGGGTAGTCGTCGAAGTTGCTGTACTGAAAGCTGTACCGGTTGTAGGTTCCAGTCGCATCCGACGTCGTCGAGACGGCGATACATTGCAGGAATGGAGTCGTTGACACCGAGAACTGGCTGAAGACCCAGCGCTGTGCTGCCTTGTCATAGAGCACGACGGGATCGCCGTCGTTATTGGTCTGGCAGCCTCCACCGAAGCCTGACCACAGCGTATTGCCGTTGGTGGGACCGGCGATCAGAGCGCCTGTTGTCTTGTTGAAGATCGCGAAGGAACTGTTCACCCATTGCACATATTGAGTCGCGCCGACCGTGCCGTTCGTGTCTGGCGGTGCGCTGTTCACAACGAACCCGTACTGACCATTGCCCAAACCTTCGAAGCTGAGTCCGGTGGTCGGTGTAGAGGGGCTGACGGTCTGCTGGATTACGGAATCTTGCACGTTTTGATCGAGGCCCGGGGGCAGGGGGATTCTGCGCATGGGCTCGGCTTCATGTCTCACCGAGGAAGCCGCCGGTGCGGTCTTCATCATTTCACTCAGAGGAGCGGAAACATCATGATGAACTTGCCGGCGAACGGTCATGCCGGATTGTGCGAGCGAGGGAAGGCAGGAACAAAGGATGAGACACGCCAGCACGAAAGCATGTCCAGGGGACCAAAGTTTCTGTGTGTTCATTGAACGGCTCTCCTTCTATCAAAAGCGAGTTGTCTTCGACCAAGGGGCGTAGGTGTCCTCAAGTAGGGTGACTTGCGGACATGTGAGTACTACTACTAGCAATAGTTGGGGATTGTAAACGGAGAGTCCGTGTTTTGTTACGGAAACCTTACGACCGGGCGGTCGGTAGAAGTAAAGTTCTCAGATCCTAGTTCCCAGTTCTCAGTCCCGGTTGCTTGGGGTTTGCTGAGAACTGAGAACCGAGAACTGTATTCTCACGTCGTTAAAACGGCGCGGAAGCGGACTTTGCCACTAATCATGTGTTGATAAGCCTCCGCAGCCTTTTCCAACGGGAATTTCTCAATCATCGGACGAACGCCCGTTAGGGAACTGAAGCGGAGTGTGTCTTCCGAATCGATGGCAGATCCTGAGGGCCAGCCTTGAATGCCTTTGCGGCCTCCGATCATCTGGAGCGGTGTGATTGTCAAAGGTTCGAATCCTGCGCCGACGACCAGCAATTTGCCATCAGCAGCGAGGCCATTGAAAACGGCGGACATGGATTTGGAGTCCGGGGCCGTGGCGAGAATCACTTTGGCTCCGCCAAGCTTTCGCAGCGCAAAGGCAGGATCGCCTGCGCTCGTATCAACGTATTCCGTTGCGCCCAGCTTACGAGCCAAAGGTTCTTTGTCGCCGCCACGTCCGATGGCGACCGTGCGGAATCCCATCTGTCGTGCGTACTGAATGCCGAGATGGCCGAGGCCTCCAATGCCTTGCACGGCGACGAGATCACCCGGGCGCGCGCCAATATTGCGAAGCGCATTGAATACGGTGATTCCAGCGCAGAGCAGGGGAGCGGCTTCCGCGGCTGGGAGATCGTCAGGCATGGCAGCGACAGCTTCGGCTGGCGTGACCATGTATTCGGCATAACCGCCGTCGTGTGTGATGGCGGTAATCTTCTCTTTCTCACAGAGAACGAAGTTGCCGCGGCGGCAAGCGTCGCAGACGAAACAGTGGCCGCCATGCCAGCCCACTCCTACGCGCTGGCCGGGTGTCCAGTTGGTGACACCTTCGCCGACAGTGTCGATGCGTCCGGCGATTTCGTGGCCGGGAACGCGGGGATATTGAATGCCGGGCCATTGGCCTTCTTTCACCAATGCGTCGCTGTGGCAGATGCCGCAGGCTTCGACCTTGATACGGACCTGGCCGCGAGCGGGATCGGGAATGTTTCTTTCGACGAGTTCAAAATCGCCCCCGCGCTTCGAGACTTGGACGGCTTTCATGCGAGACATAGGGATTCCTCTTGAGCTTGAGATTGGATTATGGGGCAACAGATGCTATCGCGTTAAAGATGATGAAACTTTTGAAAGGACTCAGTGTCGGGTGTGATTTTTCGTCAAGAACCCGCATGACCGGTCAATGCAGTGCATTCCCGACTGGGTCCCCGACGCCAATCGCGGAGCAGAGACATGGTCTGCCTTTCGGCCCTACGCCTCGCCTCAAGATCAAGGGACAGATTTCGATTGACACTCGCCCAGGAAGTTTTATAGTGATTCTCATTCAATAAGTATGCGCCTCACCCACGAGCAGTTTCGGGAACTGGCTGCGGAGCACGGCTTGGCGGTCACGCATCAACGTCAGGTGGTGTATGAGGCAGTTGTTGCTTCCCACGGACACCATTCTCCGGAAAACATTTACGCCGCGGTCCGACGTCGCATACCATCCATTTCTCTCGCCACCGTTTACAACAACCTGAGGCTTTTCGTGGATTGTGGGTTGCTGCGAGAGGTCAGTCCTCATGCATCCACGTTACTCGTGGACGGCAACCTCAAACCTCATCACCACCTCGTGTGCTCCCGCTGTAAATCGGTACAGGACATCGACGGTGAGTTCATCGATTTCAAGAAGTTATCCCGGCAACTGCCGGACGGATTTGACCTGACGCAGTCGCTGATCGAGGTCTTTGGCCTCTGTCGCCGCTGCCGTGCAAAGAAGTAGCTTTTCTCACGCACTACAACTGAGATTTCGAAGGAGAATCAAACATGGAAAATACGCTCGCGACTTCATCGGGGAGCGTTGTTCCCGAAGCCAAGAACACGGCAGGCGAATCGAAGTGCCCCGTGGCACACGGCCCGCGCAAATCCTACTCGAATATTGATTGGTGGCCGAATCAGGTCAACCTAAAGATCCTGCACCAGCATTCCCCGTTATCTGATCCGATGGGGAACGAGTTTGATTACGCGAAAGAATTCAAGACGCTCGACTTGAAGGCCGTAATCAATGACCTCGGCGCCTTGATGACGGACTCTCAGGAATGGTGGCCGGCGGACTTTGGCCACTACGGCCCCCTCTTTATTCGTATGGCATGGCATAGTGCTGGTACCTATCGCATCGGCGACGGTCGCGGTGGAGCGGGAGCGGGGCAGCAGCGCTTCGCGCCGCTCAATAGCTGGCCCGACAACGTGAACCTCGACAAGGCGCGCCGCTTGCTATGGCCTATCAAGCAGAAGTATGGCCGGAAGATTTCCTGGGCTGACCTGATGATTCTCGCGGGTAATGTCGCGCTGGAGTCGATGGGATTCAAGACCTTCGGGTTTGGCGGTGGACGCCCCGATGTATGGGAACCGGAAGAGGACATCTATTGGGGTCCAGAAGGCAAGTGGCTGGCTGACGAACGCTACAGCGGGGATCGCAATCTATCGAATCCGCTTGCTGCCGTCCAAATGGGGCTGATTTATGTGAACCCGGAGGGCCCGAACGGGAAGCCGGATCCACTGGCCGCGGCACGCGACATCCGCGAAACTTTTGCTCGCATGGCGATGAACGACGAGGAAACAGTAGCGCTCATTGCTGGCGGTCACACCTTCGGCAAAACCCACGGCGCTGCCATTCCCGCGCAATACGTGGGTCCTGAACCTGAGGGTGCCGACATCGAGGATCAAGGATTTGGGTGGAAGAACAAGTTCGGCAAAGGTTTTGGCGGGGACACCATCGGCAGTGGCCTGGAAGTGACTTGGACGACAACCCCGACGAAGTGGAGTAACAACTTCTTCGAGAATCTTTTCAAATATGAATGGGAACTGACCAAGAGCCCGGCGGGCGCCTATCAGTGGACGCCGAAGAATGGCGCTGGCGCCGGTACGGTGCCGGATGCTCACGATCCATCAAAGCGTCATTCGCCAGCCATGTTGACTACGGATCTCTCCGTGCGGTTCGACCCCGCTTACGAAACGATCTCACGGCGG
>Ga0302322_100000035_pt1 | contig 71301 bp, 65 predicted proteins | sample Fen_T0_2_FD_203757 | JGI IMG/M metagenome (GOLD analysis project Ga0302322, IMG submission 203757) | Peat permafrost microbial communities from Stordalen Mire near Abisko, Sweden - Fen_T0_2 | ecosystem: Environmental > Terrestrial > Soil > Wetlands > Permafrost | place: Sweden: Abisko...
TACTTCAACCGCCTGCCAGAATCCATGGCAGCCTAAAAACAAAAGCAAGAACTTCCACTAAGGAAAAAGCAAAAACTGTCCGAAAGACCGGGACCACCTCACATGTTGAGCGTTGCACAAGCGGAGGCGACGTTCACATTTCCCCCGATGGACTGGGCAGTGAAGTTTGCCGTGTCACCAGCGATAGGGAATGTGCCGGAGTTGGTCGAACTGGTAGCCGAGACAGTGCTCCACGAAGTAGCACTATTCCAGTTCGTCGTTCCAGTCCCATCGCGTTTGTAGTAAGTTGTCGCCATTTAGAAACCTAACCCTTGACCCATGAAGAGCCAATGACTCGTGGTTGCATCCCAGTAGAGAGAGAAAATGTCCGTCTTGCCGCCGCCGGATGTGTTTACAGGCAGACCAACGAGACCGCCGTAAATACCTTTTGTTCCGGTCGGGAGAGAAAAGGTCATGGAGTTGACACAGTTGATTTTCAAAAGAATCGACCGGCCCTCCGTTTGGCCCGTTCCTGTATCCGCGCTCACTGTTAGCGTTCCGCTTGACGCCGTAACCGTCGCATAAATCACGTCGCAAGTGTCTGAGTTGATGCTGATGGTGGTGACAGCGGTTTGAGTGTTGACTCGCTTGGTAGAGATGGCTGGTTTGTTGCTGAGGTCGTTGTAGCTGCCACTCGTTGCCACTGCGGCAAGCGTAGGCTTGTTGAGCAACTGAGCCACGCCAGAAACCGCGTTCCAATCGGAGTTAACCTGAGCCGCTGGAATAGTCGGCTTGCCTGACAGGTCGTTGTAGCTGCCTGATGTTGCCACGGTAGCCAGACCAGACACGTCTGGCGCTGTGAGCGTGACGTTGCCGGTTCGACCGGCCACGCTGCTTACATTTTCGTAATTGTCCACCTTGTCCCAGTTCGCTCCGGTGTAGACGATCCAATCACCAGGGTGCCAGGCGGAGGCTCCGTCAACTTGCGTGTTGCCAGCGACACTGATTTTGTAGAACTGGCCAAGTATTCCGAAGCCGCTCGTAATCGTCGGTGAGTTCGTCGAAGCGTTCCAGACTCCTGCAAAGTACATCGCGCCCTGTACAGAGGCCGGAAGCTGGTTCAACGGGATGTGCCCGGTTGAGTCCAGTGACGGGTAGCCGCTGGCTGTTCCCTTGTTCGCCGCATTCTCTGGAGTAAAGCCAAGGGTCGGTTGCTTCGAGGCCAGATCACTGACAAGATTGGCAACGTCGGACTCCGCCAGGACAACCGCACCACCCCGACCGGCAACCGAGCGAACTGGAGCGGTGGCAGAGGTCACATAACCGTTGTCGTTGGTGAATGCCGACACGACCGTTGGCACTGATGGGATGGTGGGTTTGTTCAGAATCTTAGCAGCACCGCTTGCCGCGTTCCAATCGGCATTGACCTGCGCCACGGACCCGCCGTTCGCCGCGAGGTTAGCCAGGTCGGCCACCAGGCCGGTGACCTGTGACTCGGCAATGTTGGGGATGTCAGCAGCCGTCAGCGGGTGAGTGTTGGATACGACCGGAGTTCCGTCACCAGTCCGATTGGTAATGAGGCTTGAGCCGTCAACGGCTACGCACATCATTTTGATGACGCGGTTGCGGTCCTGTATGTTCTCAACTGTCTGGATATTGAAGCAAGCCGTGCCGTGCCATACCCGGCAGCCAGCCGTGATCGCCACAGTGGAGCCCGGATACCGAATCTTGATGATATGAGTGACCTGAGCAACGGTCTGCGCATCCTGCGTCTGCTCCCGCTGACTGATGGCCTGAATAGACGCACGGGTGTTGAGGATGGCGTCCCACGTTCCGCCAGCAGAGCCGAAAGCGTCACCCGAGACAGAGGGGGTCTCAACGGTAATGGATGCTCTGAGAGAGCCGGGGTCGAGATAGAGAGGGTCAAAAGTCACTTATACAACCTCGGCATAATCCAGAACAGTGACGCGGTAGTGGTCGAGCAATGCCTTCACGCCGAAGGGAATCTCGGTCAGGTTCGTGATGGATACAGACATGCGATTTTGGTACCAATGCGACGCCAGCAAGAGTATGGCGAGGCAGATAGATTGCGGGACGGCAGCGGCATTCGCGTAAGAGCCAGCGGTGTAAGTCACCTGTACCGAGCCGGGAAGGTAGAGCGTGCTCAAGGGCCATGTGACGCCGGGAGCGGGGACGACGCGGGCCGGTGTAGAGGTCAAATCGACTTTGTAGGTCGATGGGTCGAGCGTCTGTTGTGTTCCGGTCGCGTCCAGATATTTGATTGAATCAACGCTGATGCACTTGGATTTCGGTAGCGCGATGGTTGGCGCACCGCATGGGCCGCCATAGCTGGCATAGTCACGGCGCTGGCTGGGATTGATCGTGCCCGTGTAGGAATAGGTTGGGAAGTGGTCGAGGTTAAGCTGCCATTGCTGCGATAGGAAAGCGCAGCGTGTGTAATTCTCTGCGAACTCGCGGGCGGCAATGCTGTACATTGTCACGAGCGCGTCATCATCGGTGAAAGTCGCATCGAGCGTGAGTTGGCTCTTGAGTTGCGCCAACGTGACGGGTTCGACAGTTGGTGCTTGCACGCAATTGACTGATAGCAGCATGAACGACCTTTAAGTTATGAGTAGGGCTTTGGGGCAGGGTTACCCTGCCCCAAAGGTTGATTATGCGTGGGTGATGATGGAAATGACCGGGGCCTGGCCAGCGGGAGTTGCGATGCCGCCAGCGCGAAGGAAGCCGACGAAGCCAACTTCGAAGCCGGGCAGGTAACGCTCATCCATTCGGAAAATCGACAGGCCGGGGGTCTGAGTGCGGAAGGTGTAAGCAGCCTTGAAGTCGCCGAACAGAATCGACTTGCTACCGGCAGCCTGGTTCGGAAGCTGAGTTACCAGCTTGACCGGGCGGTTAAGGATGGTGCCAACGAAACCACCGCTTGCGCCGTCGTTATATGGAATGAACAGTGGGCGCAAATTGTTGTCAACCATTCCGACAACAGAACCAAGCGTCGAGTTGTTCATTGCCCAGACCGCGTTCTCCTGATACGCGGGGTCCAGCATTGCGAGCGCCGCTGCAAAGTCAGGGTAAGTGACCTTGAGAGCCGCTGCGCCGGTGAAACCAGCCGCATACGCGGTAGCGAGAGACTGGATGTTGCCAGCATTACCGGCCACAATCAAGTTGCTCATTCCTCGGTATGCACGCTTCAGGAACTTGTCACGGATGAACGCATCCACGTCGAAGCCGGAGTCAGACAGCAACCCACGGTCGATGCGAACGACGCCGGTCGTCAGATTGTCGACCTGCAGAGTCAGGCCGGTCAGCGCGGGGTCCGTCTCAACCGCGTCTGTGCCAACGGTGACAGCGGCCAAAGAATTGGCCGTGTCGTCGTCCTGCACGAGCTTGATTGGGCCGCCGTGATCGGTCGTCAGGGTGTTCACCAGTTCCAGAATCTGGCCGTAAGACTTCTTCGCTTCGATGACCTGGGGAGCAAAGCCGACTGGAACAACCACGCCGCCAAGAGCAGCCGTGGTCAGGTCGCGAGTTTCAACCTGTCCGGTCTGCAAATAGTTGCGGAGTGATGCCTTCTGCCGTGCGTCACGCGCCTCGATGCGTTCGGCGGGGTCATTGCTCTCGCCGGGGTTCGGGCGACCGGGAAGCGATGCACGCTGCTCACTCTTGTACTTCTCGACCGACTCCAGACGGGCAATATCACCGTCCATTACGGTCACATCCGCCAGCATTGCGTCGAACTTGCCACGCGTTTCAGCGTTCACGTCGCCAGCAAGCAGGGCGGTTGCATCTGTCATCAGTTTGCTGCGGTTTTCCTGTAGTGTCTTGAGGTCCATTTTGGTTTCCTTTTGTTACGAGTTTTGGATTGGTGCAGGACAGCGGCCTCTACAGGAGGTGCTTCACAGCGTCCGAACAGAGGAGCGCGATTGAACGCAACCGACAAGCGGTGCATCCGTGCGGAGTGAATCTAAATTTGAGTTAGTTAGAGAGCCGCGCCAGGGCCAGCTTCATCTCCATACGGCACCGCTCCTCAGCGGTAACCTGCGAACTTCTGGAGCTTTGCTGCTTGCACGACGCGCATTGCTCATCCGCACAGTCGGCGTTCGAGCATATTCCGCAAGTTTCGGCCTCACACCGAGGACAATCACAATCACAGCCATTACTGGCGGTGCGCTTCTCAAAACGTGAGCGAAACTCTGTTGGCATCGACTCAGGCAGACTGCGAACACCCGAGGTAGCCGCTGGAAACGCGGGAAATGCGACAGGAGAAACGTCGATTAGCTCTGCAAACTCAAGAATGCGACGTTGAACACTTCCGTCAGGCATCTCTGTCCATTGGTCACGCGCCACAATGAAGGAAAATGAAGACTCTTTTACATCCTTACGGCGCATAGATACAAGCAAATCCTTTGCCGCCTGAGTCTCGGGCATGTCACATTCATACGCAAGGCCGCGTGCATCCACAGACAGCCGTAGAGTTCCAGACGATTCGCGCCCCAAAACTGTATCGGCTGAGTGATTCCACAAGCATCTTGCGTCGTGAGGTGCCGCCAACACAGCATCAAAGGCATTCTTGTCCACAAACTCTGTCCAGCCAATGTCACTGGACGCGGAGTCAAATACACAGGAGTATCCGCCTATTTTTGGGGCTTCTGTCTCTTGCGAGACGCGGAATTCCTGAGTTAGATAACGGCGCTCTAGTTTATTCATCTTTGAGACCTCTTTCAGCTACAGCGGCACCAGCTTCGCGATAGATGCCCAGGCGTAAGGCTCTAACTGCCTTCTTGACCTCTTGTTGAGTCGTTTCAGCCTTGTTTTCTGCTGTCCAATCGACTGAACGGATGCTCAAACTCTTCAGAAACTCACGAGAAACCTTACCGGAGTTGCGCCATTCCGCGTCCAGATTGAACTGAACGCGGGCTTCACCTTCGATCAGCTCAGCGATGCTTTCCAGCACCGGGGAAAAGATTGGGGTAAGTGAGTCAACATCACGCTTGGCGCGGGCCGAGGACCGGCCCACAGCGTCGGTGAAAAGAGGAGAGAACGATCTCTCGTAGCGGGCGGAGTAACTACTCATGCCCGACGTGTCACCAACGCCGCCTTTGTTAGGGTCTGTGCCGACTGGTTGGTCTTGAAGGCTCTCCGTGTCAGTCAAACGGGCGGAATTTTGCATGTTGACCGGGATAATGGTTAAATCTGCGTCATCATCCGCGCTCGGGTTCATGCCAAGCTGCTCACGTGCCTCATTCTTCGACAACAGACCCCATTGACGACCGACAGCAATGCCATCCATGACAGTCTTGTAATCACCGCGCAAACGTTCAGAGGTATCGAACTGCACGAAGCGGTTAGGGTCGGCACCGAGTAACTTGATGCAAATCTCTTGCTCGATTTTGACCAAATATGGATTTAAACAATCGAGAACAAAGCCGCGATTCATTTCGGTGACGTTATTGTTGCTAACTTTGCTTGTATCACCAACCATGTGCGCCGGTACCCGGAACATGGCGGCAATGTCAGAGCGCACAAACTGCATTGACTCCAGAAACTGCGCGTCCTTGGCGCTGATGCCGAGCGCGGTATACTTCCAATCGGACGGGAGTACAGCGGTGCGGCCCTGATTTTCTCCGCCGTTTGCCTGTTCCCAAGCCGAGCGCATGTTTAGAAGATCTTGCTCTGACACTCCGCCGACCGGCGTTAGAATGCCTGGGGGCTTTGAGCCGTTGCCGAAGAAACGTGCGGACGCTTTGAGCGCCGCTGAAGACCATCCCACGGTTTGTTTGCACTGCTGAATTGGGCTCAGGCCCTTCAATCCGTCGTATGAGAACAAACGGAAGTGAAGAGTGTCGGCGGCCTGAAGAATGCGTGTGCCACCGGTGGCATAGTCAACGGTTCGATACGCCAGCTTGCCGGAAGGCAAACGCACCGGCTCCGTCTTCATCGTTGCAAGGGGATAAAGCTGAATAGGCTGATTCGAACTGTCGCGGATAACCTCAACGTATGAATTTCCCGATAGTGCCAGACTGCCGACCACGTTTTCCCAGAGGACAACCGAGGGCATTTCGTCATTCGGTGTGAGTGCGAGCAACTTATAGACAGGATCGTCAATTGCTTCTGAGCGACCCTTTTCGATCCGCTGATAGGTTCTCAGAGTGAGAGACCCAATGGCCTCCGCAATCGTTCTGACGCAAGCGTAAACAGTTGCTTGCTGCATTGCCGAGAACTCGTTGACCACCTCACCGGCGGCTGTCGTATTGCCACCAAACAGCCAGTTGAAAGCTGCCCCCATCGACAGTTTGGGATTTTCAAGGGGACCGCTACGGCGTTCAGAGCTAAATAGCCGAGTGAAGATATTCATGCGTTATGTGCCTTAGATGTAAAAGGGTTTGAAGGACTGCTTTTGCTGGATCGGCGTGACCATCGCCCGCCCCAGCGCGTCTAACAGCGCGCTTACGCCGTCAATCTTCTCTCTACTTTTCTCTTTATCCGGCTTCATCAATCCAGTTGGTCCGGCCTTGACGACGGTATTGCTGACCATCCACCGGAGGACCGGATTACCACCGTGCGCAATCTCAGCACGGAGCACCAATTCCATCAGGCGTTTCAATGGTGCGGTCATGCTTACGTCGCCTTGGCGAAATGGCACCAGTGTTAATCCGTCACTTTGTAACTGGGTGACGATTTGAGAGGCGTTGTAAGCGTCGAAAGCGATTTCAACAATCTTGTATTGCGCTGCAAGTTCGTTGATCGTCGCGCGAATCACGTCGTAATCAATGACATTTCCATCTGTGAGGTAAAAAAGCCCTTGCCGTTCCCACACGTCATAGGGCACTCTGTCGCGCTTGCACCGCTTCTGGATGTTGTCTTTCGGCAGGAAGAAATGCGGGACAACTTGCCATTTCTTGTCTTCGCCGTACGGTGGAAACAGCAATACGAATGCGGCAATGTCTGTCGTCGTACTCAGGTCCAAGCCGCCCAAGCAAGGGCGGCCCCTCAGAGACTCAGAATCGACGGGGTCATTGCAGAGGTCCCATTTCTCCATCGGCATCCAGACCGAATGCGAATCTGTCCAGACCGAGAGTTTGAAGCGAAGAAACTCATTCAGAGCCGATGGATCTTCTTTGGCCTTTACCGCCTGTCGGCGCAGGCCCTCGATGCTGACCGCGTGACCAAGACTGGGATTCGCCTTGATCCAGTTGCGCTCATCTTCCCAGCCCGCCGGGTCTTTTACGTCCTCATCATCTAGTCCGCAAACCCAGGCGAACCAGGCGTCATCATCAATGATTCCTTGAAGTACCTTTGTGCTATACTCGCGCTGCTTCCAGCAAACGGAGTGCCGGTCCCAGCCGGAGTTGGTGATTGCTAGGAGCCACGCTTCCGGACGCTTTTCGAGTGCCGACCAGAAGGCGTTGAACACATCGGCGGTCGGGTGTAAGTGAAGCTCGTCCAACACTACGAATGAAGGCCGGGACGCGTGAAATAACGTTTTTGCCTCTGCCGAACATGGCTCGAACTTTGAACCTGTCGCAAGAATGTGAAGGTTGTTCCGGTAACTCCTGATTCGTGCGGATAGGTGCTCGCTAAGTTCGACCATCCGCACGGCTGTATCGAAAACGACCTTGGCAGTTTCTTTGTCGGTCGATGCGGAGTAGACATTCGCCCCGTGCACAGTTATCAGCTCATAAATGCACAGTGCGGAGGCTAGGGTCGACTTCAGGTTTCCACGAGAGATTTCCGCGTAAGCAACCTTAAATCTGCGGTGTCCTGTATCCGAGTAAACCCATCCGTATAGGATGTAAAGCAATGCGGCGACCCACGGCTCAAGGATGAACGCTTTGCCCTTGTAATCACCTTCGGTTCCAACAATGAACCTCTCAATAAACCGGATGACCCGAAGACCTTTATCCTCGTCGAATCTAAGCCCGCGCTCTGATGCTGTCTCAAGATCGCGGCTATGACGCTCTATGGCCAGGCGTACCCACTTCGAGACGATCTGTTCACCGGACAGAACTTTCTGAATGTAACTCTCCGGCTTGGTCATCTTCTGTTGAGTCGGCTGCGTCATTTGCACCAATTTCGGCCATAAATTGCTCAAATGGATCAGCCGATTTACCTGTCAATGGCTCCACGTGCAACCGCGAGCGGCTGGCCGGGGTTAGTCCAAACTCAACCGCGAACTTGCGAAGCTGGTCGAGCGCTGTATTCGCAACGCCCACGAATGGGTTTTGAATCGGGAAGCCGGATTTCGGCGACTTGATTACTGTGCCGAACTTCTGAATGCTTTTCTCAGCCGCAACCCAGCGTGACCATGCGGAACAATACGCCGCAAGCGCGGCGCGATCTACGTTAGTCAGCAACCCGAGGGTTGTAAGATCGGCGGAGATGCGCTTCCATTCCGCCTTCGCCTCTCTGTCGAGATGCGGCGGGCACTTTGGGATACCGGTGGGAGTGGGCTCTGTTCTATTCAATGCGCGTTTGCCGGGGTTGCCTTCGAGTCTCTTTAATGCCGTCGGCTTAGGTCTACGTCCTGCCATCATTTTCCTAACCCGTCACCGTCCAGGCGTTCCACCTCATAGCGCAGGTTGGTAGCGCCAAGCTGCGGCAGCTCAGGGCGGAAGAGCGGAGTCCTATCGAACGATGGCTCCCGTGTGGCGCAGCGCTCGTCTTGCGGAACTCTTACTGCGAGACCGCTGTCGATGTCGGCCAGGGCCTTCAGGAGAAGGCGAATGCCGAGTGGTGCAAGCTGCTCTCTCCAAAGTGTCTCGACCGTTTCGCCTGGGCGAACAAATACATGCTCTTGGGCCGCAATCGGCCCCGCGTCGATGCTGTCGGTGAGCCAGTACACTGAGCCGCCAGCGATCTTGTCGCCGCCGTGAATCGCCCAACGAACCGCATCACGGCCCCGGTGAAGCGGGAGCAGCGAAGGGTGGTAGCCGATGGCCCCGAAGTTCGCCTTGTCCCTTGTCTTGCGGCCAATGAAATCGTGGCTGTGGGCGGCAACAATAATGTCCGTGCCTGCGGGCAGTGACCCGGCCCGAACCTGCGGCTGCCAGGGGATTCCTAACCGCTCAGCGGTCGCCCTCACCCTGTCGAAGATCTGCACCCCGTCAGTTGAAAGATGACCGGCGAACGGCGGGCTGGACACGCCGAGCACCTTGTATCTTTTAGCGATGGCCTCGAGGACGCTCGCGCCGAATTGCTTCTGCCCGGCGAGAAAGATATTCATCAGGTTTGCCTTTGCTCCGGAGCGCCGTAGTAGCGAAATCCTTGAATGGCCCGGAAGTGACCACCGAAGCCGGTGCCAGCACCGACAACCTCTTTACCCATTCGGATGGCTGAAGCGGCGGTCGATGCCGTGGACTTTGCCTTGTTAGCGCCGTAGAGAGAGGCGGACACCTGAGCCCATTTCGGATCGCGCCGAAGCCCAGCGCAAAGTCCGGGGTGTGAGGTGTGAAAGATGGTCGTGAGGGGCTTGTTCCACTTGTTCTCACCGCGTCGAAACATCTCGCAGACGGCGTTAAGGAACCGCATTCCAACCCCTGCTCCCTGCCACTCAGGCATAACCGTGAGCCGGGTTCCACGCGCTTCAAACTGACCGCGCGGGAGAGACTTCGTGCACACCGCCAGGTGACAGACTGGCTCCCCATCGACGGTGCCTACAAAATACTGGGCCGCGACTGGAAGCGGGAGGTCTAAATAGTAATGCGGCTTAAAGAGCGGCCAGTAACTTGAATTTGTCTGCCATATTTCGAGGTCGAACTTTGGGCGTCGCCAAAGCGACCCCCGAGCGAAGGTCTGCTTCGCGGTGTCATAAACCCAATCGGGTTCTAGCCACTCGATTACATCGTAATGACACGACAGCAATACGCATTGGCCGCCGGTGCGTTTCCACGCCTTTTGAAATGCCAGCGCGCCGAACTTAGCAATCTGCCGGTCGACAACACTAGAGAACTCATCTACTACTACCCGCTCGGGCTTCTCGCTGATGATTCGCGCGAGGTCGGCACGGAACCGTTCGCCGTTGGACAACGCGCAGTATGGGCGCAACCAGCAGGGAACGGAGCCCAGCCCAACGGTAGCCAGAGCGTTTGTCACGTCATCAAAACCGCCGTCAGGTGCGATGGCGTCGACAATCGGTTTGTCTGCGGGCCATCCATCGGCGGCGTAGAACGCGTCCGGCCCGAGAATCATTCGGCCCAGCGAAGTTTTTCCCGAGCCGGAGGGGCCAACAATTACGCCGAGCTTCCAGTCGGGGTCGTCAATATCGAGGCTTGCGTCAAGATTGAACTGAGCGCCGGATTCCGCATTGAAGAGAGATTTTACGCGGGCTGCGCGGTACGAGTTGAAGTCCTTGCAGGAATTGCGTACCTGTAGTTCCATCTATGTCACCACCACGCGGCATTCGAGACCCTCGCCGGTCAACTTCTCGTAAACTGTTCGTTGGTCAGCCTCATCTTTGCAGATGCAGATAACGCCATATTGCTGCTTGTATCGCCCCTCTAGCGTTTCGGGGCCTGGTGCGCCAGGCGTCTCAATGTCAGTAACGGTGACCCCGGCTAATTCCTGGGTCGAGAAGAACGGCTGCAGGTCAAGATCGGCGGATAACTCTCCGAGGATGGCTGGGTCCCAGTCAAGGCCAATCTCGGCGGTGCGGTTGTCCGCCACCGCCAGACCGCGTGCCTTCGGGTCATTCAGGCTGAGATCGGTACGCTGTACGGCAACAAGCTGACTGCCGTCTGTTTTTACGACAATCACGTCTTGCATCCCGGACGCTGCCGCCGATTCGGCCGTCTTGTTTCCTGCAATGATGCGGCCTTCGCGGTCAATCAGGACGGACCGGCCAGCGCCGAACTGCTCAAGAGATTTCTCGACGGCCTTACGACCTCGGGCGGTGCCCTTGTTTGCATTTCGGTCGTCTTGGATGAGATCGGAAATCTTCATTTTGATGGAATACCCCTGGGCTGCATTTCGCGGGCGTGTACAGCGCCTACCATGACCGGTCTACGGTTCGTCGGTTCTGAGGGAATTGAACCCCCTATCCCTGCGCTGGGATGTCTGTAGTTGCATCCTTGAATGAGTCAAGACCGAGAATTGAGGCAATCTGGTCGGTTGGCGTGAATGTAGACAGCGTGCCGTCGGAGAGTGCCTGTACGGTTGTCGCTACTACCTGGTCGATCACGTCTGCGGTTGTCACTGTTAGCCTCTCGTTGCTGCTGTTTCTATGTCTTTGCGCCTCGGGGCCGGTTTGCTCGCGGCGGGCGTCTCAGAGAGAGCGACCAAGCGCTCTATCCCTGTGGCGATGCGTTCCAATACATCAAACAACTTTGGTATCACCGGATCTCCTTACGCTTCTTGTTCAAGTTCTCCAACCAGTCGCTCAATATCTTGCTGACTGACATTGCGCGTAGACGTGACCGTTACCGGTTTGTCCGCGTCAATCATTAACTCAAAATGAGTACACTCTGTCGGCATGATGCCTGATTTTATGAGTTGCTCCGTGAGCATCCGCACAATCGGGGAAGATGCTACAACTGCTCTGCTTCCTTTGTACTGCGCGGTACCTGCAACGTCTGTAAAACTCATTCGCAGTCCAACAAACTCTTCAGTGTTGCTTTGAATGTTCGTTGTACGAGCGGTGGTCATCTTCATGCTCACTCCTTGTGCATAGGACGGTGGGTCAGCCCCGAATCGCTCCGGGAGTCTTACTCTCCGCGTGCCGTGCGTATGTCGTGGTGAAAGCCGCAGAGACTGAGTAGGTTCGTGTCGTCCAGTCTGCGTTCAGGCGCGGCCTTTATCCTGATGACGTGATGTACATCCGTGGCCACCGTGACGTGTTGAGGTGTCGCTGTCAGGCAATCAGCGCATAGAGGAAACTCGCGTAGATGTTGCAATCTGACTGCACGCCAACGTGCGTCGTACCCGCGTTTGCAAGCTGACAGGCGCTCCGGGTACCGCTGTGACTCTCGCTTGTCCCCAGTATGTTCTGCGCAGTAACGGTCATCTGTTAGTGCTGGGCATCCGGGGTGTTGGCAGGGTTGTTTCGGAGCGTATGGCATTACTTTGTATCGGCGGCGATCTCTTTGTAAGCGGATTCCACGGCTGGCAGGAAGGTGCTGGTGAAGTATGTGAAGAATGTCTTCACATCTGTCAGGGTCTTGAGGTCTTCAGGAATGTCGAGGCCCTTGGCTGCTACATCGGTAACTGTGTCAGCGATAACGGTCTCCGCTGCTTTCACCAGTCCAACCACTGCTGCTCTGACCTCGGGCGCGTCTTTCAGGGCCGTGCCAAGAACGGCGATAAATTGTGATGTGTGCCGGAATGGATACTCAATGGCCTTCAAAGTGTCTTTGCCCGCTACAGCCAAACCGTGAATGATTGGATTGCTCATGGAATCTCTTTCCTGCGCTCGTTGGCGCTTGAGACTTTCGAATGGCGCGGGCGGGAGCCGTTTGAACGGCTCCGCACGTCCGCTCTTTGAAGCTGTGTTGAGATTTGCCGTGCGTTTGATTCCGCGCTATCGGCGCACAGGCCCACGGCTGCCTGGAATCTAAGTTAAGCTGCTCTCTTGCCCTTATATGAGGTAACGTACCGAAACTGAGGCTCGTCAGACACTTTCTGACCGACTTTATTCTTCCAGCGGGCGAAGCGTCGTTGTGTGGCTGCGTAGGATTGCCCAAGCGTCAGCGATGCTTGCTCCAGTGTTGCGCCATCACGAAGTAGATCGAATAGACGCAAATCGGCAGGTTGTTTGAAGCTGGCTCGAAGTGCGTCTAGCTTGGCCTTTGCTGACTTGGCGCGGTCTTCGTCTGTGAGAAGATCAGATGCGTCTGATGGGCAGGTGTCGTCAGTAGGTTGATACTCTTCAAACGTGCCGTCTTCGTGCTCACTGGCCAGTTGGGAGAATGGAAACTCTACGCGCTGGTATTTCTCCACGCGGAATCTCTCAGCACGTAAGTTATAGATTAGGCCGTTCAGCCACTTCACGAATGAGACCTTGACGTTGATAGAGTCGATTCTGGTCATCGCAGCGACGACAATATCAGACACGAGATCTTCACGCAGATACTCGGGCACTGAGAAACAACTCCACCCGGCGTAAGCAGACACGGCGGACCAGAACTGGTCTGCCGTTCCATCAGGATCGGTTTTGTATTGAGAATAGAGATAGTCGATTTGTTCCGCTGTGAATTTATCCAAGGTCAGCCGCCAGTCCATGAAAAGTGATTGAACGTTCGCTGAGTTCATCGAACTTCTCGGCGGCCATGATAACCACCTTAGTGTTTGGCTTCCACGCGGCGACGAGTGCCTTGGCAAGTTTCTCTCCGACGGCGTTGCCGAAAGAGACCACCGACCCCATCTGCAGTGAGAGTGGGGTGCGACGGGGCTGTTTCTTTTGAAGTCCGCCGTTTGCGATCAAATCGAGCGTTGCATCTTGATCGAGACGTGACGTGCGGGCAGTATTCGATTTGACGGGCATTCTGTGGGCCTTTCGTACGGGGACGGGGAGTGGTGAGAGTTAAGCGGCGGAGTGTGTTGTGTAGCCGTGCCCGACAAGCGCGTCAAACCGCTCAGATGGCATGGTCCGAACCGGTTGCGCGAACCGCCACGACTCGGCGATCTTGAGCGCGACCGGGTTTCCTTCTGCGCACGCAATCGTGAGTCTCGCATCAGGGCGCGTAGATAGCGGAACACCGACGTCCGGCGAAACGGAGGGGCCTGGGCTCTCAATTAGCAGCCGCCAGCGCTTCATACGATTCCTCGCCGTGCAGTATTTGACGCCAGCGTTCTCGGCGGCCTGCTTCACCTCACCGAACTGGCAAACCGCATCAAAGAGTGGGATGTCCCGTGGACTAAGGCTTTCACGCAGTCTGCGCAAGGTTGCGGCAACAAGTTCGGGCCGGGTTTCCAGGGCCAGGGCATCCCGGTACTCGGCGTCGGAAAGATTCTGGGCAATGCTATCGATAGACTCGTTAAGCATGATGGCTCCTACGCGGCGGTCGGAAGTTCAATGGGAAAGTTTAGATATGCGAATCCGCCATAATTGGCATAAGCGGCCTTGTCGTAGCAGACGGCTGCGGCGATTGGGTCAGCAAAGTTTCCTAGGACAACCTGCACTCCACCAATCGAGAGTTTTGAAACCCAGCGTCGATCAACTGCCAGAGTCGCGTTGTAAGTTACACCCTTGAAACCCGATTTGCAGTTACGGTTGCGAGGCCGATTCATTTGGTTTTGAAGCGGGGTCGCCTCACGCAAATTGACACGGCGGTTATCAGTGCCGATGCGGTTCTTATGATCCGCATTCAGGCCGTCACCGGGCTCAAGTCCCAACACCTCGCGGTGCATAAAGATTGCTTCAATGCGCCCGCCAGCGGTCATCCTGTGCCGCATTGCGTACACGAGGCCGGGCCTCGCCTCAACGGCTGACCACTTATGCCGGTTAAGACGATCAAAGTCACACGCGTCGACGATGGCGAGGTAACCCGCAGATAGGGCGATGGTTTTGATTGGCATGATATTTGCTTTCTGGCATGGCCTGGGCTTGCGTGTCGGGCACGCTGGGGAAGGAAGGAGCTAGACGACGACGATGCCGCGGCAGTAAGACTCTATGAAGTCGCAAAAGAGTCTCCCGACGCAATAAGCAACTATCAGCGGTATGCACAATTCACGGGGGTCGTTGATCATAGGTTGTCTGCTTTCATAGTGGCTTGCGCGTCGGGCACGCTGATGGAGGGAGGGTGTTGCGGAGGGCCATTCTATGCCCTACTTTCTTTAACGTGCGGGGGAGTCAATGTGTAAGGCAATCTAGGGTCAACGAATTTCGTTGGGGGTCTGCTCAGTTTTTGAGTACACCCCCCTGGCGCAAAGTCAGCTAAGCGAAACAGGCTGGATTGTCAGCCCCTAGTTAGCTCAAAGTGGCTGATAGCACCGCTCTGCCGCTTGGGGCGGCAGCCGCTCATCCTGATACCCACCCCGGATTTCGGGGTAGGTTGGCGAATGAGTGGATTGGTTGACCGGGCTGGATGCTGTAAGAGTGATTCAGTGTGTATTGTATTGTGTTGTAAAGTACTGTATATAAAGTGCTATAAAGAGCTTTAAGTGCCCGGCTCCAGAGACAGCGGTCTCTGTAGCTACCCCTTACGCTATTAAGTTCCACTGATGAGTGTGTGCCCGTATGCCGTCGTTGGTAGCTCTCTTGGCCCTATGCTGGCCAACACGTCTACATGTGCCTGTGGGGTAGTCCCGAGTCGGGGTCGGCAGGTCCGTTTGGCCTGAGAATCAGCACTCAAAGTGCTCCGGGTCCGTAAGCCGCGTTGCCACGCAGCCTTTTGTGCAATCAGCGCTTCCTCGGGAAGGTATCCTCCCGAATGCCATCAGTGGTTGGCATCCGGGCTCTGCGCTGGTCAAATCCAGCGGCCACAACCTCATACCCTCGCGCTCCATGTCTTTCTCATGGATCACCGGCTGAACTGACTACCATCCGAGAGCAAACGGCCCAGGAATGTCTACAGGTTCAACCGGCGCCTGAATCTTTGAATCTTCCCTGCTCAGGGTAACCGGGGTGGAACCGGCGCCTTCTTTCATTTGATAATCACAGCCCCGAAGTTTCAAAGCTCCGGGGCTGGGGCCGGAATTCTGGCCCTATTTGACATGACGTGCCGCGCGTCCAAACTGTAAAGCAATCGATAACGTATGTTTCACAATATGGGACATTTGAAAACACTCCGCGTGTGAACTTTGCCCGATAATAGAATGCAACTATTTGTAAACAAACAAGTTACAGAGTCGAAGACGTTTCCCTATACTAGAGAGTTTCAGGAGCCCTTATGATCACTGTAACAGACAAGCAAATGCAAGTCAAATCCGCAGACCGGGAAACGCTGATAACTAGCTTCTTGCCTCTCGCCAAACGTATCGGGAACCGGTGGGGCCGCACCGCCGATGAGCGCGGGGAGGCCGTTGCGGAGTGCAGCCTGAAGCTCGTTGAAATGATTGACGGGGCGCGGGATGCTCTCGCAGAGGGATTTGTCGCGACGTGCCTTCGGAACCATCTGAAGGGGGTGTACAGGCGTACTGTTGCCGGGACGCGGATTCCACGCGGCAACATGGTCTATGTAGACGCGGCGCTCAGCGATGACCCGGACGGCGGCACCGTGGCTGACGTGATCGCCGACCCGAAGGCCCAGAGCCCGGAGGACGCGGTGGTCGGCAAGATCTGGTGCGCTCAGATGCTGGCCGGTCTGCCCCGCCGTCAGATGAAAATCGTCTCTCGACACTTCGGGCTGGACGGCGCAGATCCCGAGTCTATGACCGAGGTGGCCGCCGGGCTCGGGGTATCACGGGTCACGGCGCATAGCGATCTTAACGCCGCCTTGGCAACGCTGCGCCTGGCAGCCTGATTTGATCTTCGGGCCGGAACCATTGCCTACCGTTCTAGGGGATTCCCCTTAGATGATTCGGGCGTTTTGCAGAGCATCCTTATTGAGCCGGGGTGAGGATGTCATAATGAAACGGGTTTCGATGCCACACGAACCTTCTTGAGTTCCAGCCGGGAATCAAGGTCAAGGCGCGGGTGGCAGCCCTTTTCAAACCGGCAATCTGAATTGAGGGATTGTCATGGAAGATAGCAACACTGACGCAGCATTTGAGGAGCATTTTTCCCCGGCACAACTGGGGAAGTTATGGGGGTATCACGGTGACACCGTAAGGGAGTTATTCCGCGATGAACCCGGTTGTCTTCGGATTGATCGACCGGAACGGATGCACAAGCGGGCGTATTGCTCGCTTAGAATTCCACGGTCGGTCGCTCATCGGGTACACTGCCGTTTACAGGGCAAATAACCCCCGCTGAAACAAACATGCCCGGCCTTCATGGCCGGGCATTCTTTTGATCGCAACCTTTATAGCTCACTGCTGGTCAGTCTCCTGCGAAACTCGCTCCCATCTTTCGCATAGCTTCCTTCATCTCGTTTTCAAGCTGGACTCTACGGGCCGACACCCATGGCGCGTAGTAGGCCTCCGTAGTGCGAACAGACTTGTGGGTGAGTAACTGACTGACCTTCTCAAGAGAGACACCAGCCAGGAGTAATTCAACTGCGAATGTGTCTCGTAAGCAATGACTATGAAACTTCATGGGCTTTCCGTGCTCGTCCTTGAGTGCCAGTTCATCATTCAAATGCAGGATGTACTTCGTCCAAACTGATGTGAGTGATGCTTTGGTGGAACCTGTCGGCCAGAAATAATAACCCGGTCGAACACCTTCACTCGGCAAAGATTTGAGAGCCTTGATAACCTCATCCGGCAATGGGCGGTTCATGTCCGCCGTTGTCTTTTGGGTCGTCATGATGAGCCGATTGCCACACATGTCTGTCTTACGCAGGGACAGCGCGTCATTGATTCTCAACCCTGACCAGCGCATGAGCAGGAACAGGGCAACCAGCTCTTTCCCGTGCGAGGTTTTGGCCGTCACTTTGAGAACGTGCTTGAACTGTTCTGGCGTCAGTGGCATCGTTTTCTTGGATTTCATTGGGATGTATTCGAGAGACTTTGCGGGGTCACGGTCTATCAGGTCCAGATTGGCGCAGTAGGAAAAGAACCCTTTGATTCGGGAAAGAAAATGGGACTGTGTTGTCTGGCTCATTCTGTCACCTTTGACTACCGCCTTGGGTGACCATTGGCTACGCCATTTGTCCAGAGCGTTGGGGGTCACATCAGAGAGGTACACGAACCCCTCGCGCTTTGCCCACGCTTTCACTTTGTCAGTCAGGATGCGATAGACCTTGATGCTCGATTCCTTCTGCTTCTTGTGTGAGGCAAGCCAGCGGGTGAGGGCATCTTCAACCGTGATTTTGCTTGCCCTCCTAGCCGCTTGCTCTGCTGCGATTCTGGCGAGTTCCAGCTTTACCGGGTCTCGTGCATCACGCTCAGCTTGGGCAACCTTCTCAGCCTGCTCCCATGAGCGGGTCTTTGCAGACTTGTATGTGACCTTGCCGTGCTCGTAGATGTACAGCGACTTCCGGCAGTTGCAGCGCCGCCACTGCGGGTCTGTTTTGGGACAGTCTGCGGCGTGCCGTGTGAGCACGCTGATGGTCGTGGTGGAGGCTTCGAGGGCTTTCATGTCCGCTCCTGATGTGCAAAATGACCGCAACATCAGTATACAGACTTCAGCAATATTTCAGCAAAACGTTTTCATATAGCGTGTTTACAGGGGTTTTTTCAATGTTTGGAGATATGCACCATCTCCCGGCGCTTCTTCGTTTCGAAAACCAGATACTCTGTATGACTTTTCATCTTTGCCTCCGGCTGTGTTCCATGGGCGCCTCAGGTCCGGATTTTGGGACCTGGGAAACCACGAACCCAAACTCCATCTGCAAACCATTATCCTAAGTCCAGCCGTGACCGAGCCCAACCCCACGCCCGCCCAGCGCCTCCGCCGGATGCACGACCAACTCTTCGAGGCTTACGGCCCGCAGCACTGGTGGCCGGCCAAGACTCCCTTTGAGGTCATCCTCGGCGCCTATCTCACGCAAAACACCGCTTGGAAGGCCGTCGAACGCTCGCTCGCCAATCTGCGCGCAGCCGGAGCCCTCACCGTGAAAGGCCTGCGCACGCTCCCTCTCAAAGAATTGCAGCGCTTCATCCAGCCCTCCGGCTTTCATTCGCGCAAGGCTCCGGCACTCAAGGCCTTCATAGCCATGCTCGACGAGGAGTTCGGCGGCTCGCTCAAACGCCTCGCCGCGGCTCCTACAGCAACATTGCGCCTTCGACTGCTGGCTCTTCCCGGCGTCGGTCCCGAGACCGCCGACGCCATCCTTCTCTACGCCCTCGGCCATCCCGTTCCCGTCGCCGACGAGTACCTGCGCCGCGTCGCTGAGCGTCACCGGCTTTTGACGCCCCCGTCCGGCCACAATCGCGCGGGGTATGAGTCCATGGCTTCTCTCACGCGTCTGGCCTTCGTGTCCGATAACTCTCAAGAGCGGGCGCAGTTTTTCAATGAGTTTCATGCGCTGATTGTCAGCGTAGGCAAGGCTCATTGCGGCAAAACCGCCCGTTGCACGGACTGTCCCCTGTCCAAAGATCTGGAAATTGCTCATTTGAAACGCGCAGCATCCATAGCGTTGCCTTAGGATGTATAGGAGGGGTCGATCACCGATGGCACAATCCGGTTCCACGATGCAGCTAACGCGTGCGGCAGACTATGCGGTTCGAGTCATGATCCACCTGGCGACACTGCCCGCCCAGGAGCGTGCGCTACTGCCTGCGCTGGCAGCCGCCACTGGTGCGCCCAAGAGTTTTCTCTCAAAGGTTTTGCAGGCTCTGTGCCGCGCCGGATTCATCGCATCTCGGCGGGGACAGGCGGGCGGCTTTGAGATTTTGCCCCTTGGCCGCGCGGCCTCGATCCGTTCCGTCATCGAAGCCATCGACGGCCCGGTCTGCCTGAACCTCTGCTTGACCACCGGTGTCTCCTGCTATCGCAAGTCCGAATGCCCTGCGCATCCCATCTGGACAAAGGCTCAGGAGGCGATGCTTGAAGTGTTAAACGCCGCCACGGTCTCCCAGTTGGCGGTTGACGCGGCTACCCCGCGAGGCTAGCTCTGCGCCAACCCGGCCCGAGCCTTAGCTCAACAACTGTTTCGCCACCTCGATATAAAGATCGACGGCTTCCAGCAGCTCCTTCTTCGCCAGCTTCTCAAAGGGCGTGTGAGCCACGTGAATCGACCCAGGGCCCAGCAGCAGCGGTTCGCCCCAGTTGGAGAGCTGCGGAATATCTGTGGAAAACTTGGCGACCATCGTCGGCAGCCCTTCGACAGCGCGCATGCGAATAAAGGGCGTGTCGAGTGTGAACTCGACCTCTGCCAGGTCGCCAGCGATCTCTTTCAGTTGCGCCCGCACCGGACCTGAGTCCGTCACCGTGCGCACCAGCACCTGAGCCTCGGCCTTGTCGGCGATCACATTCGGCGCGTGGCCACCCTGAATCTGGCCGATGTTGAGCGTGCTCGGCCCGATGCCCTCCAGCTCCGGCAGCGGCATCGTCAGCAGTTTGCCAAGCACCTCCACCAGCTTGTGAACGGCGCTTTCGCCCAGCTCGGGATAGGCCGAGTGAGCCATCTTGCCCGTGGCTTTGAAAGCTGCTCGCAACGCGCCTTTCGAGGCCAGGGCCAGGCGGTTGTCGGTGGGTTCGCCGTTGATCAGGAAGCGGCTTCCTTTGGGAACGAGATTGGCTGCATTCGCACCGGCCGAATCACGTTCTTCACCGCTGACAAACAGCAATCCGATCTTGAAGCCCGCCGCGCGCAGAGCCTCTGCAGCAGCGACCTGAGCCGCCAGGATTCCCTTGGCATCGCAAACTCCACGCCCATAGAGAAACTCCTCATCCTCGCTGAAGGGGATATACGGCGGGACTGTATCCATATGCGTGGAAAAAACCAGATCCGGACGCTCGCCGACCTTGCCTGCATAAATGTTCCAGCGCGGCCCGCCGTCCAAGTTCTCCTTGGGCTGCTCAACGGGAGTCTTCTCCACAATCCAGCCGCGTCCTGCCAGAAAATCAGCCAGAAAATCGCCCACCGCGCCCTCGTGGTAGGTGGTTGACTCGATTTCGCACAATTGGCGGGTAAACAGCATGGGGTCAATCGAAACCAGGGGCGAATCGGCGCTCAGGCGATCATTCATGATGCTGCCAGAATAACTCATGCAGCGTTTTGTCTCATTGGATGAAACAATTCATCTCTTTTAAACACTCAAGCGTGCCATAGCTCACTGATCCTCCGCAAACCCGCCTTTTCGGATAGGCTGTATCCTTAAAAGCGCGTAGAATAAGGCTAAGAATGCCCCCAAACCCGCACCAGTCCAGCTTTGAGTTCGGTTGGTTTTAGGAGTAATTGCGATGACACCGGTCGGTGATTCCGCCCTCGATGCACTGCACGCCACCGCGACCGGCATCTTTACCGGCGCTATCGAGGCAAGCAACATCTCTTCGGCCTTTGACCGCCGTATACGCATCGAAGGCAATATGCTGCACCGTCTTCTGCCCGACGGCAGCGGCCCCGAGACGATCAATCTCTCCAGTTACAAGCGCATCCTTGTGATTGCGCTGGGCAAGGCAGCCAGCCCCATGCTCGAAGTCCTGCTCAACCGCATGAAACGCCGCAAGGGATTGCGCGGCATCTGCTGTTCCAATCAGCTTCCGAAAAGGCGCAGTTGGCGCTTTCGCTACTTCGAGGGCGGCCATCCCGTCCCGAACGAGGAGTCGTTCGCCGCAGCCCGCGCCGCGCTCGTCATGCTCCGCAAGGCCCGCAAAGACACGCTGATCTTCTTCCTCATCTCCGGTGGCGGCTCGGCCATGTTCGACCTGCCCATTGACCCGAAGATCTCGCTCGATGACACCATCGCCTTCCATCAGTTGCTGCTGGCCTCCGGCGCCCCCATCAGCGAGGTCAACACCCTGCGCAAGCACTTCTCGGCAGTAAAGGGCGGCAGACTGGCAATCGCAGCGCCGGATGCCGCCAAAATCAGCCTCCTGGTCCCCGATGTGCCGCTGCGTTCGCTCGACGCGCTCTCCTCCGGCCCCACTTCGCCCGATCACTCCACCGTGGCCGAGGTGCGCGAGCTGTTGGATAAATATCATCTCGCTCCCAAACTGCCGGCCTCGATTCGCACCTTCTTCGAGCGCGAGGACCTGCCCGAGTCGCCCGGAAACAAAGGCTGGCGTCCGCCCTTCTTTCCCAAAATCTCCATCCATGGCTTTTCGCCCGCCCGCAGCATCACCGCGGCCGCCTCCATGTCGGGGGAGGAAACGCCATTCCGCGATTCTGTCTTCGAGATTCTGCTCTCCAGCCATGACCTGGCAGAGAACGCCCGCACCCTCGCCGAGAAGGCTGGCTTCCACGTAGTGGTGGACAACACCTGCGACGACTGGGACTACGCCGATGCCGCCCGCTACCTGATGGAGCGTTTCGATGCCCTCCGCGCCGTCCACCCCCGGCTCTGCCTCATTTCAGTCGGCGAAGTAACGGTCACGATGGATCGCACGCCCGGCGCAGGCGGCCGCAATCAGCAGTTTGTCATGGCCTGCGCGCTCGAGCTTGAGAGTTATCCCGGCGAGCGGCTCACCGTGCTCAGTGCCGGCTCCGATGGCATCGACGGCAACACGCAATCCGCTGGAGCGGTCGCCGACCCCACCACCGTCACCCGCGCCCACGCCTTCGGATTTCACTTGAAGTCGTCGCTGGCCGCCTTCGACGCCTGTCCTATGTTTACCGCTCTGGGCGATGCTGTCGTCACCGGCCCTACCGGCCAGAATCTGCGCGATCTGCGCCTGCTGCTGGCCGACAACCAATAACGCTCTAAGGATGGTTTCGTGGCCCGAAGAGAAACCCGCAAGACAGTCGCCAAGACTCCCGATATTCGCACCGTGGCAACGCTGGCCAAGGTCTCCATCGCCACGGTCTCCCGCACCGTCAACGGCTCCTCGGCGGTCAGCGACCGGCTGCAGAAGCGCGTCTGGCGCGCCATCCACCAGTTGAACTACGTTCCCAATACACACGCGCGCACCCTGGTCTCTGGCCGCAGCCGCCTCTTTGGCATCATCGTTGAAAACATCACCAACCCATTCTTTCCCGAACTGATTCAGAGCTTTGAAGAGATCGCGGTCGCCAACGGATACGAGATTCTGGTCAGCAGTTCGAACAGCGACCCGGCCGTTCTTACCCGCTGCGTGCGCCGCATGATCGAGCGCAAAGTCGAGGGGGTTGCCGTGCTCACCTTCGGCGAAGAAGAGCCGGTCCTCGACCAGTTGATGAACAACAACATTCCCATGGTCCTGGCCGAGTTTCGCTTGGACGACCCCAAGACCGCCACGATCGCCCTTGACTACACTACTGGTATCCGCGCGGCCATCGATCATCTTCAGGTTCTCGGGCACACAAAAATCGCGTTCCTCGCCGGACCGCAAAACCTGCACTCAGCCGTCACCCGCGTCAACGAATACCGCACGGCTATGGAAGCCGCCGGTCTGTCCATCCAGAAAAAGTGGATCGTCGAGTGCGACCACACCCTCAAGGGCGGAGTCTCCGGCTTTGGAAAGTTGCAGGCTCTCCCGGCACAGCCCACTGCGATCTTGTGCTCCAACGACATGACCGCCATCGGCGTCCTGCGTGCGGCCTACATGAAGGGACTGCGCGTGCCCCAGGATCTGTCGGTCGTCGGCCTCGACGATATCGCCTTCGCCGAGTACACACTGCCCCCACTGACCACCATCCGCCTCTCGCGCGTCGACCTGGCCCACGCCGCCTTCGAAGCCCTCCGTCAGCAGGCCGAAGAGCCCGCCACTCCCGGACTCCAGCGCGAATTCCTCGTCTCCACCAGCCTGGTCGTGCGAGGCTCGACGGCCCCGCCGGCATCCGAGCCCGATAGCCACAACTCTCAGTTCGCTACCTCAGAGGCAGCCCTTCAATCCTGATCCATTATGTGGTCGCCAGTCGTCCCCATCGAAAGCGATCCGGAGTGCCCTGCTTCTCTGATCGGCTCCAAATTGCTTTCCGCCCCCAAAGCGATACAATTCGAGCGAATCAGGATCTTAGGAGGCTCCCATGCAAAAACGCTGGATCAAAGCCGCCATCGCGGCCGTCGTTCTACTTATCGTCATCGTAGTTGCGATTCCGTTGTTCATCGACGCCGATACCTTCCGGCCCAAGGTCGAGGACCAGCTCTCCACTTCGCTCGGTCGCAAAGTCTCCCTCGGCCACTTGAGCCTTTCTCTCATCACCGGCAGCCTCGTTGCAGACAAAATCTCGGTGGCCGACGATCCCGCCTTTGCCACTACGCCCTTTCTTCAGGCGAAGCAGTTGAAGATCGGCATTGAAGTCGGCCCCTTCCTCTTCCATCGCCTCATTCGCGTCACCGCCCTCACCGTCGACTCCCCCGAGATCCAGTTGATCCATTCCGAGAGTGGCGCATGGAACTTCTCCAGCATCGGCGTCGCCTCCGCCAACCCCACGCCGCAAAAAGAGAGTGTCTTCCCCGACCTGACCGTCGGCGAAGTCAAAATCAAGAACGGAAGCGCCACCATCTCCTCTGCTCCAGCCTCCGGCAAGCCCTTCACGTGCTCTGACATTTCACTCACTCTCAAGCAGTTCTCCTTCACCAAGTCCTTTCCCTTTGAACTCTCGCTCAAACTTCCCGGCGATGGCGCCTTCGAACTCAAAGGCGCAGCCGGTCCGGTCTCGCCAACCGATGCCGCGCAAACTCCCTTCAATGCCACCCTGCAACTCAAGCACTTCGATCCGGTCGCAGCAGGAGTCGTCGAGCCAAATGAAGGCATCGGAATGGTTGCAGACTTCAACGCGCAGCTCGTCTCTGACGGAGCCAATCTCACCAGCACCGGAAAGCTCGTGGCTTCAAAGCTTCAGTTAGCGCGCACCGGTTCTCCCGCCCCGCAGCCCGTCGACGTCGACTACGAGGTATCGAACAATCTCGCCGCACGCACGGGAAAGGTCAAAGATCTCTCCATCCACACCGGCTCCGTCGCCGTCCACGTGAATGGCGGCTACCGTTCCGCCGGGCCGGCCATCGTGCTTGATCTGCACCTATCCGCACCCAATCTTCCCGTCGACCAGCTCGAACAGTTGCTGCCCACCGTCGGAGTCCATCTCCCCACCGGCTCCCGGCTCAAGGGAGGCACGCTCACCGCCAACCTGGCCATCACCGGCCCGTTGAGCGCCATGGTCATTGCCGGGCCCGTTGCAATCGACAACACCCAACTAACCGGCTTCGATCTCGGTTCCAAAATCGGAGGCATCAACCCTCTCAAAGGAACCAGCGGCGGAACGCCCATTGAGAAGCTGAGCACCGAGCTGCGCTCTACTCCGCAATTGACGCAATTCGACAGCATCTATGCGTCTATCCCCCAGATCGGAACCGCATCCGGCAGCGGCAGCGTCGCTCCCTCCGGAACGCTCGACTTCCAGCTCGTCGCCAAGCTCAACAACGCCACTCCAGTGGGAGCTGTCGTCAACACCGGCATGAATGTCATCGGCGGCTTGCTCGGAGGCGGCTCCAGCACCGCGTCAAACAACGGCATTCCGCTCACCATCACCGGCACCGCGTCGAATCCATCCATCCACGCCAACTTCGGTTCCATGCTCAAACAGCAAACCAGCGGCATCTTCGGCAAATCCTCCGGCCAGCAGAAAACAGGCACGTCAGGCATCTTGAAGGGACTGTTTGGCAAGTGAAGGACGAGGATCTGGGGCTATCTGTTCCCTGATCTCTGTTCCCTACGAAGGCAGCGGCAACTGCCGACGCATTGCCGTGATCTCGGCGTGCGTCCGGTCGGCAGCAGTGCGGCGGTCAGGATAGACAGTCGGCTCGCCAAAGCGCACATGCGCCGAGAAGCCCGGTGTACTCAACGCCTTGAAGAGATGGGTCACAAAGTACGTGTCGCCATACCAGCAAAGCTCCCGCTCCGGCGTTCCATCCTCAAGCACATAGCGAATCGTAGCCGTCGTAATCGGCGCTCCAGCCGTGGTCGCCGGATCGATCAGCCGCGAATGAAAGCGCAACACTTCGCTGCCGTCCGTGCTGGTGCCTTCAGGAAATAACAAGACAGGAATCGGCTGCTTGAGCCTTTTGCTGATCTGCTCGGCAACCGTCATAGCGCTGGCCAGGCTCCCGCGGTCAACAAAGATCGTTCCGCCAACGCGCGCCGCCTTGCCAAAGATGGGCCAGCCGCCGATCTCCATCTTGGCGACAAAGAAACACGGCATGGCCGCCGAAAGAATCAGTACATCGAGATAACTGAGGTGGTTGGCGACAACCAGGCCGTGTGTGGGCGCTTGGCCCTCGATCTGCCAGCGGATGCCGGCTCCCACCATGATCGCCTTGCAGGTCTGTTGAACCCACAAGACGCGTTCTTCATCGGAAAGAGGCCCACGTACCCTGCGGAACCAGAAGCGAAGAATGCCAAGTGCAAGTGCCGATGCCAGCGCCACAGCGCGCCGGAGTGCGCGAAAGTTCAAGAAGTCAGCGGAGCCAGGAAGCGATTGCGCGCCGAGGGCGAGATCAATCTCAGATCGAGCAGAGTCAGGAAATCGATGGTGCCAAATTCACGATCCCATGCCGGCGGTCCGCAGATGCGCGCCCCAATGGCCACATAGGTCTTTAGCAGCTTGGGAATCTTCGCCTGTGCGGGAGGCTGAGTTTGCAATGCCGGTTCTTCTGGCTGGGGCGACGGCTGTGCGGGTCGGCCCTCAAGCTCGCTGGGGCAGACATAAGCGGTGGCCGGCATCGTCTCAAACTCGGGAGGAACCCGGTAGTGCTCAAGTTGGCTAAACACCTGCCAACCTTCAACCGGGTCTTTAGAATTCAACGATGAGCAGCCGATCAGGTATCGCAGCCCCATGTCGGAAGCATACTGGGCGATGCCCCTCCATAACAAGGTGAGCACCTCCGGCGTCCTATGCTCGCGATCGATCGAGGCGCGGCCCAGTTCCAGAATGTCAGCCCGCAGCGGCTCATACGGAGCGAAGCTGAACTCCTGCTCAGAGTAGTAACCCAAATTGCGCGCTGCCGTTGCCCCGGACTGCATCCGGTATGTGCCAACAACGCGCCGGGCCGGATCGGCTTCAAGCTTGTCTTCGACCAGCAAATGCTCACAGAAGAGATCGAACTGGTCGGCGTCCAAGCCGGTCTGGTAAGAACTCTCCAGCCCCTCACCCAGCTCGATATTGAAGACCTTAAAGCGAAGCCGACAGGCGGCATCGCGATCGTCCTGAGTTTCAGCCATACGCAGCCGATACCGTCCAACCTCGGCATGGATGCGAGGCTTCGCCGGTGCAGCAGGTGCGCTTGGCGCGAGAGTCGGAAAGGAAAGCTCCACAGTAGAAGTGGAATCGAGAGCCAGTTTCAGCGGAAGAGTTTGCAGAGTTTGTTGGATCACAGATGCAGTATCTGCCGGGTCCTGTAAATAGACCGTCAACCCCACGCGAATACCGTGCAAATACTTTATTCAGTTTGTAACTCGAATGTAACAGTGATTCCTCTTCGTCTTAGCGATGCGCCGCCGAATCTTGCCGTCTCTTCAGTTCGTGTACACACGCACATAGTCCACCTGAATCTCGGACGGGAAGACGGTCGTCGCATCAGGCGAGCCGGGCCAGTTACCGCCGACAGCTAGATTCATAATTACAAACTCCGGGCCGGAATCGAAGGGCCACGTACCCGTTTGTGTAGTGGATGTGAAAGTGGCGTAAACGCTGGATGGATCGTCCACGTAGAACTGAATCTTGCCTTTACTCCAGGTCATTCCATAGGTATGCCACGCGGTTGCGGAAAAGCCCGCAGGATGAAATTGCGTGCCGCCATTCAGGCCAGTGCCGTGAATCGATCCCTGCACCCAGTCGAAACCTTCATTCTGTGGGTTGCTGCCATTGATGTGTTCCATCACGTCCAGTTCACCGCAGGCCGGCCAGTTGACGGAGGTAATATTGTTGCCCAATAGCCAGAAGGCCGGCCACATGCCCTGTGACTCGGGCAGCTTCATCCGCGCCTCGATGCGACCGTACTGAAAGCTGAACAGGCCCTGCGTCTTCATCCGCGCCGACGTATAGACGCCAACTGAAGGCTTCCTGGCGACGATGTGCAGAATGCCGCCTGCGTCCTCGTAGGCGTTGGGGTTGGCGGGATCGCACGGCGTGGCGGTCGAGCCCCAGGAGCAATAGGCTTCCAGTTCCTGATTGCCAAAGCCGCTGCTTCCAGTATCGTAGGTCCATGTCTGAGAATTGGGTCGCGCGTTCGCCCCCGTGGAATTCGCAAACTCGTCGCTCCATACCAACGTTCCCGAGGCGATGTTGGGAGCGAAGGGAACGGTAACAAGCGGACTAGCCGCATAACTGGGGTCGGTGGAGATTGCCTGCGCCGTCAGCGTCAAATTTGAAGCCACCAAAAATGGCGCAAAATAAGTGAAAGTGGACGCCGATGAGGCACTCGGCGCGCTTCCATCCAGCGTGTAGAGGATGGTTGCGCCAGCAGTGGCAGAACTCATGCTCACAATCACCGCGCCATTTTGTGCGCTCGTTGTGGTCACCACTGGCCTTACCGTCTGCTCTCCAGAACTGGCACATCCCGGACAATTTACTCCCTGCGAAACAACCGGACCGCCGCATCCGCACAGCAGGACGCTGGCCAAAAGAATCTCCGTTCCCATCAGCAAACTCGACCGCATCTCCAGCCTCCGGTTCTTCGAGCGAGCACCATCAAGCTCGACCCGCCGCATTCATCAAAGCACAGCAAGCGTGTAAGAGTCGAGTACGGTTGCTCCAACCCGACCTCCCGTTCAGACACGCCGAAAGCGTGTACAAACGGGAAGTCAGGATGGGAAGACTCAGCGCTTCTTCGCCTTCGCAGGCTTGGCTGCCTTCTTGGCTGCGCTCTCGATGCCTGTGACTTTTTTCTTTCCCAGTAGAGCAAGGTTCTTCTTGATGAGCGCATACCGCTGTTCCACGCAGGCATGGCTGCGCAAAGGGTCGGCGGGCGTATTCATCACATAGTCGAGCAGCTTTGGAACCGTGCTGGTGGCCACATGCAGGCGTGTGTCCGACGACGCGTAGTAGATCAAAACATCGCCGTTCTTGCGCTCGATCCAGCCATTGCTGAAGACTACATTCGAAACATCGCCGACGCGTTCGCCACCCATGGGAGCAATGAAGTAACCGGCCGGCTTGTGAGTCACAACCCACGGCCGATCAAGCTCAGACAGGAATAGATAAACCACATAACGCAAACCGGCAGCCGTGTTGCGCACGCCATGCGCCAGATGAAGCCAGCCCTTCGCCGTCTTGATGGGCGCCGGGCCGAGACCGTTCTTAACCTCGGTGATGGTGTGATATTCGCGATTATCGAGAATGATCTCCTCGTCAATCACAGCGTGTTCTATGCCGGCAGAGAGTCCCCAGCCGATGCCGCCGCCCTTGCCTGCCTGGATAAAGTCATCTTGCGGGCGCGTGTAGAAAGCGTATTTTCCATCGACAAACTCGGGATGCAAGACAACATTGCGTTGCTGCGGAGACTTGCTCTTGAGGTCTGCCAGCCGCTCCCATGTCTTCAGATCCTTGGTGCGGACGATGCCGCACTGCGCGACGGCCGACGAGGTGTCCCACTCTGGCGTCGACGGGTCTTTTCGTTCGGTGCAGAAGAGGCCGTAGATCCAGCCGTCTTCGTGCTTCACCAGGCGCATGTCATAAACGTTGGTGTCGGGATCGCTGGTCTCTGGCAACAGGATCGGGTAATCCAAGAAACGGAAGTTGTCGATGCCATTTTTGCTCTCGGCGACAGCGAAGAACGACTTGCGGTCTGCGCCCTCGACGCGCGCCACCACAAGAAATCTGCCATCGTGCAGAATGGCTCCGGCGTTGAAAGTGGCATTGATGCCGATCCGCTCCAGCAGGAAAGGATTGGTCTTCTGGTTGAGGTCGTAGCGCCAGGTGATCGGCGCATGAGCCGCAGTCAGCACTGGGTTTTCGTAGCGGTCATAGATGCCGTTGCCGCCGGTGGACTTCAGGTTGCGCTTGGCGAGCAGCTTCTCCTGCTGCTTGAAGAGATTCTGAACCTTCTTTTTGAATTCAGCTTGAGTCATCAATCTTCTCCGGAGGTTCTCACAACGAATTTCGTTTCTGGCTTCGATTTAAGCCTTCTTTGTGGCATCAAGCCGCTGCATCACCTCGATGCAGGCACGGCTGTTGTGGTAAGGACACTTCCACGGATCGACCTTGTGCTCTTCCTGGCTAGGCACACCCGCCTTAGATACGCGCCAGAACCACTCGCCATGCTGGTGATCGACGATGTGCTTGTCAATGAAGTCCCAACTCTTCTCAGCCGCTTCCAGAAACTTTTGTTCGCGCGTTAGTTCGAAAGTGTTGAGAAAGCCGACGACTGCTTCAGCTTGTGGCCACCAGTGTTTGTCGCTGTCGATGATACCTGTTGGGTCGGCTTCGTAGAGCAGGCCGCCATCGATGTCGAGTCCCTGCGCATAGACAGCCTCTGCTATCTTCACAGCAACCTCGCGAACACGCTTCAGCAGGTCAGCACGCCCGAGGATCTCCGCCGCCTCGCAGAGAAGCCAGCTTCCCTCAATGTCGTGACCGAAGGAGATCTTGTTCGACCGTGGCGTCCACTCTTCATCGAAGAAGAGGATGAAGTGGTGCGTCGTGGCGTTGATGATGTGGTCGAGAAAGATCTCGATCAGCTCACGCAGGCGCAGGCGGACAGTTTCATCCTCATGAAAGCGCAGCAGAGTGGCGTAGGCCTCCATCAGATGAAGGTGCGTGTTCATGGACTTCTTCTCGTCCATGTCCACATCGCTCAGGCGTTGATCCTTGGCCAGCGTCCAGTCGCGCTCATAGGTCTCAAAGTAACCGCCGTGCGCGTCATCGTGGCTCGACGCCTCAATCGACCGGACCATGCGCATAGCTTTGTCCAGTGCGTCTTGGTCGCCGCTCGCGTGGTAATACTCGGCAAGTGCGTAAACGGTAAAGGCCTGGCCGTAGATGCGCTTCTTGGTGTCGTGCGGGTTGCCCAGATAGTCGAGCATCCAGTAGACGCCGCCGAACTCTGCATCCCAGAAGAATCGCGTGAGATAGTCGTAGGCGCGGCGTGCCGTGGCCAGATAGACTGGGTCACGATAGACGCTATAAGCCTTCGAGAAAGTCCACAGGATGCGCGCGTTCAGGATCAGTCCCTTGGCGGCGTGCGGGTCGATGGTCAGATCGTTCGAGATCTGGCCGCGAAAACCGCCATACTCTTCATCGATGGTGTATTTGAGCCAGAAGGGAAGGATGTCGGAGCGCAACTCCGCTTCCACCTTTTGCCGCAGGTCGTGCACTCGGGTACCTCCTGATGAGCGGGCCACGATTCAGATTCTATGGTATCGTGACCACCCTAAGCAGGCTGGCTCAGAATCGAGTCGATGCGGGAAAGTTCCTCGGCGGTGAAGTTCAGATTGGCCAGAGCGGCAACATTCTGCTCGATCTGCTCGACACGGCTGGCGCCGATCAAGGCCGAAGTCATGCGACTGTCACGCAGAACCCAGGCCAGAGACATCTGCGCCAACGATTGGCAGCGTGCTGCGGCCACGTCGCCGAGGGCGCGAACCTGCATGAGGCGATGCTCGTCGATGTCGGACTTTTTGAGAAAACTGTCCGGTTTGGAGGCGCGTGAACCCTCGGGAATGCCTTTGAGGTAACGGTCGGTCAACAGTCCCTGCGCCAAGGGGCAAAAGGCAATTCCGCCCACGCCTTCCTGGCCGAGCACGTCGAGAAGTCCATCTTCAACCCAGCGGTTGAGCATCGAATACTTGGGCTGATGAATCAGGCAGGGAGTTCCTAGTTCGCGCAGGATCTTGACGGCGGCAATGGTCTGCTCTGCGCTGTAATTGGAGATGCCGGCGTAGAGCGCCCGGCCCGAACGAACGGCCTGATCGAGTGCCCCCATGGTCTCTTCGATTGGAGTCTCAGGATCGGGGCGATGAGAGTAGAAGATGTCGATGTATTCAAGGCCCATGCGCTTCAGGCTTTGGTCTAGACTCGCCAGCAGAAACTTGCGCGAACCCCAGTCGCCATAGGGGCCGGGCCACATGGTATAGCCAGCCTTGGTGCTGATGATCAGTTCATCGCGATAGGGCTTGAGGTCGAGGCGAAGAATCTCGCCGAAGGCGCTCTCGGCGCTTCCCGGCGGCGGGCCGTAGTTGTTGGCGAGGTCGAAGTGAGTGATACCCAGGTCGAAGGCGCGGCGCACCATGGCGCGGCCGTTCTCAAAGACATCGACGCCGCCGAAGTTATGCCAGAGGCCAAGAGAAATAGCGGGCAGGCGCAGGCCGCTCTTGCCGCAGCGGCGATATTGCATGGTGGCGTAACGCTGTTCGTTGGCGATGTACACGGTGTGCTCCTCATTGGAATGCTTCCCGCCAAACGGGTCGTCTTAATGCCGGAAGCTTGAAACAAGCATTCCGAGCAACAAAAAAGATCCGATAAACGGGAAAAATGCGCCCGGAATGCTAATAGCAATTACAGTCCCTCTTGCGCGACTAAAATCAGACTCCCTCGTCCGAATGCTCCCGAATTTTACCCACCATCGAACAACCATGACTGGAACTGCGAAGAGTAGGAATATCAAGCCCCAATAGCCGAGAATTCCTACGAAGGGAGCGAAGCTCAGAGCGAAAGAAATAAGTGGCGCAATGACCATGACCTTTAGATAGCTGGCGTCGCTGCAAGCCTGATTGACAAGAGCCATCCCCTCCGCGGCTGCTTCAGCCGCGGAGGGGTCGATGGGAGCATGGCAGAATCGGCATTCTTGTGCCGAGGTATCAATTGTCTCGTTGCAACTGAGGCATTGAAAGACCGTTGCCTGCCTGGTATTGCTTATGCTTTCAAACATCCCGGTTCCCCTCCAAAACTCGTATCATTGGAGCCGAGTACCATGTGCCAAAAGTCGCGATTGTGAGACCTTGGATTCGCTCAGCTCAGAATACCCTTGACTGTGACTTCCTTCCGGCCGTCGGTAGGAGGAGGCACGACATTTCCTTCAATCGGCGCGCCGTCAACGGTAAGTGCGATCGAATTGCCTTCGCCCTTGCGCTCGATGGAAATGTTGTAGACCACTCCGCGATAGCTGCGCGTGGCGGTGAATCCCGGCCATGCCTTCGGAATCACTGGGGCAATCTCAAGTCCGTCGAGCGACGTGCGAATGCCGAGAATCCACTGCACAATGGCGTAGTAGTTCCACGCCGCCGTGCCGGTGAGCCAGGAGTTTTTGGCCTCGCCGAAGGTGGGCGCATCTTTGCCCGCGATCATCTGCGCGTAGACATACGGCTCACAGCGATGCAGGTCGCCGATCTCTTCGCGCGCCGAGGGATTGATGCGGCTGTAGTAGTCGTGGGCCAAATCGCCGTGGCCGATGCGGGTCTCGCCGATCATCACCCAGGGATTGACGTGGCAGAAGATGCCCGCGTTCTCCTTGTATCCCGGTGGATAGCTGGAGATCTCGCCCATCTCGATGTAGTAGCGTGAGTAGGCCGGCTGCTGGACCACAATGCCGTGCTTGGTGGCCAGTTGCTTGCCCACGGCGGCCAGAGCGCTGGCGGCCTTGCCATCGTTAAGGCCAATGCCTGCCAGCGTGCAGTAGCCGTTGGACTCGATGAAGATCTTGCCTTCCTCGCACTCCTTGGAGCCGATCTTGCCGCCGAAGTCGTTATAGGCCCTCAGGAACCACTCGCCGTCCCAGCCGTGCTCAAGAATCACCGACTCCATCTTTGCGGCCTCGGCGAGATAGACAGTAGCCTCGGCGCCAAGCTTGCGGTGGTTGGCGATGGCGGCCAGTTCGCGGCCTGCCTGAACGAAGAGACCGGCGATGAAGATCGACTCGGCCACCTTGCCCTCTTTATTCGTTGTCGTCTGGAAGCTCTGCCCCGGCGTGTCAGAGAAGCAGTTCAGATTGAGGCAATCGTTCCAGTCGGCGCGGCCGATCAGCGGCAAGCCATGCGGTCCAAGGCGCGAGAGCGTGTAGTTGAAGCTGCGCTGTAGGTGCTCGTAGAGCGGCTGTTCGCTGCCCGGCTCGTTGTCGTATTGGACGGGTTCGTCGAGGATGCTCCAGTCGCCAGTCTCTTTTAGGTAGGCCGAGACGCCGATGATGAGCCAATGCGGATCGTCGTTAAAGCCGCCGCCAATATCGTTGTTGCCACGCTTGGTGAGCGGCTGATATTGGTGGTAGGCCCCGCCGGTGGGCAGTTGCGTGGCAGCCAGATCGAGGATGCGTTCGCGGGCGCGCGCCGGAGCCATGTGAACGAAGCCCAACAAGTCCTGATTGGAATCGCGGAAGCCCAGGCCGCGGCCGATGCCGGACTCATAGAACGACGCCGAGCGCGACATGTTGAAGGTCGCCATGCACTGATAGGCGTTCCAGATGTTGACCATGCGGTTGGTGTGAATGTCAGGCGTCGAAACCTGGAAGATGCCGAGCACGCTCTGCCAGTACTGGCGAAGCTGCTCGAAGGCTGCGTCGGCGTTCTTCGGGTTGAGATATTTGGCAATCGTCGGCTTCACGAGCTTTTTGTTGATGGTCTGCGAGCCGGGAGGGTCGAACTTCTCGTCCTTGGGGTTTTCGTGATAACCGAGGACGAAGACGATCTGCCGCGTCTCTCCGGGTGCGAGTTCGAGCTTGACCTGATGTGCGCCAATCGGTGACCAGCCGTGAGCGATGGAGTTGGTGAGTTGGCCAGCTTCAACGGTCGCGGGCTTGTCCCAGCTCCGGTAGCGGCCAAGGAAGGCCTCGCGCTGCGTATCGAAACCGGCTGCCGGCTCAGAGCAGGCGAAGTAAGCAAAGTGGTCGCGGCGCTCGCGATATTCGGTCTTGTGATAAATCACGCCTTCTTCCACTTCCACCTGGCCGGTGTTGAAGTTGCGCTGGAAGTTGGTGGCGTCGTCCTGGGCGTCCCATAGACAAAACTCGATCGAGGAGAAGGTCGAAATCGACGCCTTCGTGGACCGATTGTTCGTAACGGTGAGCTGCCAGATTTCCAGGTTTTCGTCGAGAGGGACAAAGTAGCGTGTGTGCGCCTCGATGCCGCTGTAGCTCGATCCAATCACCGAGTAGCCCATGCCGTGGCGGCAGGTGTAATCGGTGGCCTCATGGCGCGTTGGCTGCCAGGACGGCGACCAGAACTCCTTCGACTCATCGTCGCGCAGGTAGATGTAGCGGCCGCCGAAGTCCATGGGCACATTGTTGTACCGGTAGCGGGTGAGTCTGCGCAGGCGGGCATCGCGATAAAACGAGTAACCTCCGGCGGTGTTGGAGATGATCCCGAAGTATGCCTGGCAGCCGAGGTAGTTGATCCAGGGAAGGGGCGTATCGGGTTGAGTTATCACGTACTCGCGATTCAAATCGTCGAAATGTCCGAACTTCATCTTGCTAACTCCCTCTGAGAGACGTGCCGCCAGTATATCCCGCCGGACAAAATCTCATCAAACGATTTTGTAGAGGGTTACGTGATACTTTGGTAGCAGACGCCAAACTAACCTTATGGTTATCCCGAAGGCCTGAGCGCACCAAGAAGCGTCAGTTCGTCCGAGATAAAGGGAACGATACCATAAATTGGCGATTGAAGACGAGAATCATTGCCAATCTTCAGATGAATGTGAGAAAATTTGGCGTTTTTAAACAAATTCCAAACGCTCAACGGAAGCGAAACCGTAGAAATGGCAAGTTCGATGTTTTTTTGCTCCAGGAGTTTGCGAATCGGCGAGAAGCTGCTCAATTCCTCTGTGCTTACCTGTCTTCTCTTTGGCCTCATTGCGTGCCAGAACCGGGCCGAATCCGTTCCCTCGGCGATCAAAGTAGATCAGGTCGGCTATTCCCTGAATGGCCCGAAGGTCGCGATGGTCAGCGCACCGGGAACCACCTTTGAACTCTTGCGATCGAGCGACAATGCCCCCGTCTTCCAGGGAAAGCTAACACCGGCTCGGGCGGATGAAAACACCGGCGACAAGGTGGAGGCCGCGGACTTTTCCGCATTCAAACAGGCCGGCCGCTATTACATCTCGGTTCCCGGCATGGGACGCAGTTGGGATTTCGAGATCGGCCCGAATGTCTTCGAGCGCACCTACTATATGGCGATGCGCAGCTTCTATGGGCAGCGCTGTGGAACGGCAGTGGATATGGGGCCGGAGTTTCCCGGATTTGCCCACCCCGCCTGCCACCTGCATGGGGAATTCAGCCCAACCTCGGGAGCCTCGGGAGCGCGCGACAACATCGGCGGCTGGCATGACGCCGGCGACTATGGCCGCTATATCGTCAACTCCGGAATCACAACCGGCACTCTGCTCTGGACATGGGAGATCTACGGAGAAAAGATCAAGAAGATCTCGCTCAAGATTCCCGAGTCAGGCAACGGCACGCCGGACATTCTGAATGAGACGCGCTGGAATCTGGAGTGGATGCTCAAGATGCAGGACAGTGACGGCGGCGTCTGGCACAAGCAGACCAGTGCGAACTTTTCCGGCTTTATCTCTCCCGAGGACGACAAGATGCCCAGCGAGGTAATCGGGACTGGCTCGGCGCCTTACAAAAGTACCTGCGCCACCGCCGACCTTGCCGTTGCGGGAGCGATTGCCGCACGCGTTTACCAGCCCTACGATCCGAAGTTTGCCGCGCGTGCGCTCGATGCAGCGCGGAAGGCATGGGCCTGGACCGAAAAATATCCAGATGTGACCTTCAAGAATCCTCCGGGCATCGTCTCCGGCGAGTACAGCAGCAAAGATTGCCGGGACGAGCGGCTCTGGGCGGCGGCCGAACTTTGGCGCACCACAGGCGAGACGCAGTTCAACGACTTCTTTCTGAAGAACTATGCCGATTACCTTGCCGCACTCGATACGCCTCCCACAGAAAACTGGGGCGACGTCGGTTCGATGGGGCAGTGGGCCTATGCGCTCAACCCGCGGAAAGAATCTGACCGCAAGGCGGTTGAAGCGATCCGGGTACGGACCGTGGCGGCTGGCCGCAGGCTCGCCGAACGCACGCGCGCCAATCCCTATCGCATCAGTCTTCTGCCTGCGGACTTTGTCTGGGGCTCGAACGGCGTAGTGGCTGAGCATGGGGTCTACCTGCGGATCGCCAACCTCTTCCAGCCCGACGCGAGTTTTGCCGAGGCGGCGCAGGACGATCTGCATTACCTGCTGGGGCGAAATACATTTTCCCTCTCCTGGGTGACGCAGGTGGGCGAGCATCCCTTTCAGCATCCGCATCACCGGCCCAGCGGCGACGGCAAGCATCCCAAGCCCTGGCCCGGTTTGCTCTCCGGAGGGCCGAACGCGGCGCGTCAGGACAATGTTCTGGCGGCGCTTCCGAAAGGCTTGCCCCCGGCAAAAATCTATGCCGATGAGCTGGCCTCCTACGCCAGCAATGAAACTTGCATCAACTGGCAGGCCTCGCTGGTTTTTCTGCTGGCGGGTGAGTTGCAGTAGGTTTTCCTGAGTGGTTTGTAACGGAGCAGGCGATTTGAAAAGGATCATTCCCGCCGGGTGCGGAGAATCAAGAGATTGAGGAGTCAAATGCTGCAACTTCACGCTGTCGACATTGTCATCATTGTGGCCTATCTGCTGAGTACCGTCTTCATAGGCTACTGGGTTTCAAAACGCGCCTCGCAGAGCATGCAGAACTACTTTCTCGGCGGCAATTCCATGCCCTGGTATATGCTGGGCATCTCGAATGCCTCGGGAATGTTCGACATCAGCGGCACCATGCTGCTGGTCTACTGGATGTTTGTCTATGGCTTGAAGAGCGTGTGGATTCCCTGGCTCTGGCCCACGTTCAACCAGATCTTCCTGATGGTCTATCTCTCCAGTTGGCTGCGCCGCTCCAAGGTGATGACCGGCGCGGAGTGGATCAAGACCCGCTTCGGCACCGGCCTCGGCGCGCAGCTTTCGCACATCATCGTAGTGGTCTACGCCTTTGTCAGCATCATCGGCTTCTTCACCTACGGCTTCAAAGGCATCGGCAAGTTCGCCGCCGAATTCCTGCCCTTCCATCTCTCGCCCAACCAGTACGCGCTGATACTGGTCGCCATCACGGCGATCTACGTCATCAAGGGCGGCATGATCAGCGTCGTGATCACTGAAGTCGTCCAGTTCTTTATCCTGGCCATCGCCAGCTTTGCTGTGGGCATCATCGCGATGATGAAGGTTTCGCCTGAGACCCTGCACAAGGTGGTGCCCGCCGGGTGGGACAATATCTTCTTCGGCTGGCATCTGGGCTTGGATTGGGCCACTTTTCTGCCCGCAGCAACGGCCAAGATCGCAGCTGACAAGTATGAACTCTTCGGCTTCTTCGTCATGATGCTGCTCTTCAAAGGCATCCTCATCTCGGCTGCCGGACCGGCGCCCAACTACGACATGCAGCGCGTGCTCTCCAGCAAGAATCCGCGCGAAGCTTCAATGATGAGCGCCTGGGTCAACATCGTGCTCACTCCGCCCCGCTACTTCCTCATCATCGGCCTGACCGTGCTGGCCGCGGCCTTCTTCGGTCCCGACCTCCGCTCCATGGGCACCAATCTCGACTTTGAAAATGTGCTGCCGATGGCCTTGGGCAAATTTGTTCCCGCCGGCCTGCTGGGCTTCCTGATCGCCGGCCTGCTGGCCGCCTTCATGTCCAACTTCGCGGCCACGGTCAACGCCGCCCCGCCCTACTTCGTCAATGACATCTACAAACGCTTCATCAATCCCGATGCGGCTCCGAAGACCTATGTCCGCCTCGCCTATCTCAGCTCCTTTGTCGTTGTCCTGCTCGGCGTCCTGATCGGATGGAATGTCACCAGCGTGAACTCGGTCGTGATGTGGATCGTCTCCGGCTTGTGGGGCGGCTACACAGCCTCGAACGTCCTCAAGTGGTACTGGTGGCGATTTAATGGATTCGGCTACTTCTGGGGCATGATGACCGGCATCGGTTCCGCGCTGATACTGGCATTCCCCGGCCTGCTGGACAGCCTGCCGATCGTGCAAAGCTTCCAGGCCAAATATCCGGTCAATCTTGAAGTCACAATCGTCTTCCCTCTGGTGCTGATCATCTCCCTGATCGGCTGCCTGCTGGGCACGCTGCTCACCAAGCCGGAGTCCGATGAAGTTCTGATGGACTTCTATCGCCGCGTTCGTCCATGGGGCTTCTGGGGACCGGTCCTCAAGAAGGTTCTTGCCGAAGACCCCAGCTTCAAGCGCAACACCGACTTCTTTCGCGACATGTCCAATATCGCCGTCGGCATCGTCTGGCAGGTCTCTCTCGTGGCCCTGCCTCTCTATGTCGTGATTCGGGAGTGGGATCGCGTCGCTATCGCGCTGGGCGTCATTCTGACGACTTCTCTGATTCTCAAGTTCACCTGGTACAACCATCTGGATGAACGCGAGGTCGAGACCGACAAAGCCGCTGCCGGTGACATCTAACTAAGCAAGTGGAGCGGCTGCTCCTCGCACCGAAGGCAGCCGCTCTCCAGCATCCTTCCGTGGATTGGTAATCTGCACTGACTGGCAATGTGGGGAAGAGGACGCGTACTTTGGAAAGCCGAATCGAAACCCAGGCCGCACTCGATCTACCCACCGCTCCGCTAGCAGAACTATCTGTAACGCGCATCCCCTATCATGGCTGGCCCGATGCGACCCTCATCTCCAACGGCATCGTGGAGGCTATCGTTGTTCCGGCCATCGGCCGTGTGATGCAGTTGCACCTTGCGGGTGAGGCCGAGGGAGCCTTCTGGGCAAACCGGGCTCTGGATGGCAAGCTCCACCCAGCCGAGTCCAGCGAGTGGATCAACTTTGGCGGAGACAAATGCTGGCCGGCTCCGCAATCTGCCTGGCTGCAATATCAGGGTCGCGACTGGCCGCCGCCCGTAGCATTCGATTCAAGCCCCGTCGAAGCGGCCGCTTGTGATGACGGCGTGGTGCTCTCCTCGCCCATCGATCCCGGCTTTGGCATTCAGGTGATACGCCACGTGAAGCTGGACCCCAAGCTGCCCGTGATGCGGATCAAAACCGAATATCGCAAGATCCTCGGCTCGCCGGTCCGCGTCAGCGTTTGGAGCATTACGCAGATGGGCGACCCGAAGCGCATTTGTGTCCCCCTGCTCAATGAGTCGAAATTGCCATGCGGGTTTGTCCGGCAGTTGGAGACAGCGCCGCATGGCCTTCACATCGAGAACGGTCTGCTGTCTCTTCTGCGCCATCCAGAGCAATGCACAAAGATCGGCACGGATTCATGCAGCATGGTCTGGATCGGTCGGACGCTGGCCGTCAAGATTGACGCCGAGGCTGGGCCGGGTGAGTTTCCCGATGGCGGCTGCGTAACCGAAATCTACACCAACCCCGACCCCCTGCCCTATGTCGAACTTGAGACCCTTGGCCCTCTGACAACCATGCGCGCAGGAGACAAGATCGAGCGGACCACGGTCTATACGATCCTGCCCCGTTCAGAGTCAGATGCGGAAGCCGAGGCGCACAAAATCCTCGCCTACTAGCGCGACTTCGATTTGGTATGGAATCAGAGAAAATCCAGGGTTACCCGGCTGCATCCCGACTCGGCAAAAGCGGGCTCTCTTAGGAACAGCCCTTTTTGCAGCGAGCCATGATGGCAGCATGCAGGCGGTCGCGAAGGCCCGTGGGCAACTCGTAGATCTCGTGCGAGCGGTAGATCTCAATCGTCTTGCGCGTCGTGTTGAAGACGACCTCGCAGTGGCCGCAACGGCCCAGGTGGCCTTCGAGTTCGGCGCGTGTCTCAGCCGACACCGTGTCGTCGATCAGGTCGTCGAGAAGGGCAAGGAACTCTTTACACGTCATTGCTTCTCAACCCCCGCCTTCGCTGGAATCGTTTCTTCGGGACTCTTCTCTTTGGAACTCGCACCTTTGCCCGTCTTCCTTCTGTGGAAGTAGCGGCTCAGGCGCTCGCGCAGTTGCAGGCGGGCGCGCAGCAGCCGCGACTTGACAGCTGGAATGCTCAATCCCAGCGTCTCTGCCGTCTCTTCGGTCGAAAGCCCTTCCACATCCCTTAACACAAACACGATACGAAACCCCTGAGGCAGCCCCTGGATGGTCTTGCGCAGAATCTCTGCCAACTCGGCCTGGCCGTAGTTCTGTTCCGGGTCGGGAGCCCAGTCTGCCAGATCGCGCGGGACACTTCCCTCATCGGTCGTGATGTCCTCGTCGATCGAAACCATCTTGCCCGTGCGCCGCTTGCGCAGCCGCATCAGGCTTTCGTTCACCGCAATCCGAACCAGCCAGGTGTAAAACTTCGAATTCCCCTGAAACTGATCGAGCTTTTCGTACGCCTTCAAGAAGGCATCCTGCACCACGTCCTCTGCATCCTCCCGGTTCTGCGTAATGTGCTGAGAGATGCGGAAGATCTGGCGCTCATACTTGCGCACGAGAGCATCGTAGGCCGCAACATCCCCGGCGCGCACCCTTTCAACGAGGGCTACGTCAGGATGCGGTTCGAGTTCTCCTGCAACTGGTTGGATGATCGCCATGGGTCTTGGATGCGAGAAATCCGCTGGACCTGAATTCGGGTTGTGCTTGGGGTCCCTAGTAGTTGAGTGTAACGGACGGCGGTGCGGGGGACCAAACGGAGCCTCCAGTCTCTCGCATCCGGCGGCCTTGCGGTAACGCGGGTGGTTCCCCGGCAGCAGGCCAGGGCTAAATCAGCTTAAAGTGGAAGGATGAAGGTCGCACTCTCCCCAACTTCCGTTTCACGGCATGCCACGCAGTGTCTGGTCGGCCTGCTCTCCGCGCTCATGGTTCTACAGCCGGTGGCGGGGCAGTCGTCTGAAAGTCCGGCAAAGACGTCAGCCGGTTCAGCTTCCTCCAAGACAAAAGCACCAGCGAAGGACCCTGCTGGGACAGCCGTCTCCGCAAGCAAAAGGACGGTACGTCCTGCCGGCAAGAAATCCAGAAGGCCCAAGCCGCGGGCAAGCCAGGCGGCGCGGCGCGCGCGAACGGCACGCATCAAGCTGGCCTTTGTGGCCTCGACCGAGTTGCGCCCCATGGCGCAGCAACTAGCCACCCTGCGCACGCCAGCAGCCTATGCGGGCGTGACGAAGTACGCGCAGGCGCACACTGGCGAAGCGGCAGCGGCGGCCTATCTGGCGCTGGGCCGCGCATATTGGCTGGACAAGCGCTACGGCGAGGCGATTACCAACTTCCGCTTGGCGAGGAAGGCTGGCGAAGAACTGGCCGATTATGCGGAGTTCCTGGATGCGCGCGCCAACCACGATGTGGGCAGCGATGAAACGGCCGAAGAGTTGTTGAAGGGCTTCTCTACGCGCTATCCAGACAGCATCTTTGTCGACCAGGCGCCAGAACTCGAAGCCAACACGCTGCTGGCCTTGAAAGACGCAGAAGGCGCACAGCGCGTGCTGAAGGCCGCAGCGGATACTGACGCTGCGGATCGCCCCGGCTATCAACTGGCGGCTGGGCAGGTCGCGTTCATGGTGGGTGAGGAGAAGACGGCGGAAGGGATCTTCAAGCGGCTCCTGCTCTCCCATCCTCTGAGCGCCGAAGCCGTATCCGCGCGGGCCAAGCTGACCGCTCTGGACGCAGAGGCAAGCCTGACGACGGAGGAGTTGCGCAGCTTGGGAGATGCCTACTACCGAGGCGGCCATTATGCAGACGCGGGCGAGCAATATCGCGCGCTGGCCCGGCGCTCCAGCCTCGACACCGCCAGCCGCAACGGCTTTGCCGTGGCTGCGGCGGCCTGCGATCTAAAGTTGAAGCAACTGACCAAGGCCGAGGCCACGGCGCTGCCCGACACGAATGACGATAACGGCGCGCGGCGGCTTTATCTGCTGATGGAGCTGGCCAGAAATCGCGACGCGCTGGACGACCAGAAACGCATCGTCGCCGAGATGGAGTCGAGGTTCCCGCAGAGCCAGTGGCTGGCCGAGGCGCTCTTTTCCAGCGGCAACATGTATCTGCTGCGTCGCGACTATGCGCCAGCGGTTGAGTATTACGGCTATCTTGCCACGCATTTTCCCACAAACAAAAATGCCGCAGCCGCGCATTGGCGGGCGGGCTGGCTGAGTTACCGGCAAGGCCTCTATCCGAATGCATCGCGCCTCTTCGACGAGCAGATCCGGCTCTATCCTGAAGCGAAGGAAACAGTGAGTGCGCTCTATTGGCGCGGACGCCTGTATGAGACGCTGGACCACAAGCCGGAGAGGGCCGCAGCCAACTATCGCGCCATCCTGCGCGCTTATCAGCACTTTTTTTACGCGCAGATGTCCCGGCAACGGCTGGCCGCTCTCGGCGATGCGCCTGTGGCCTCGCCCGAGCCGCAACTGGATCGCTTTCAGCCTCCGACAGTGCCGCCGTTGATGGAGAGCTTCCCCACCGACAGCCCGCATCTTGCCAAGGCGCGCCTTCTGGCCAATGCAGGCTTGAACGACTACATCGCGCAGGAGATTGCCGCCGATCCGGACTCCGCGAACTGGAGCGCGCTGGCCGAAGCGCAAATCTATGCCTCCTATGGCGAAACCTTCCGTGCAATGCGTTCGCTCAAGAGGGCTCTGCCGTATGCGGCTTCGGCGTCAGTCAAGTCCATCCCTCTGGCCTACTGGCGGATTCTCTTCCCCGAGCCGTACTGGGCGACGATCAAGGCCGAATCGGCCAAGAACAATCTCGATCCGTATCTGGTGGCTTCGCTGATCCGCCAGGAGTCGGAGTTCAACCCCTCGGCCATCTCTCCGGCCAACGCATATGGGCTGATGCAGTTACTGCCTTCGGTGGGCAAGTCTCTCGCACGCGAAGAAGGTATGAGCGGTTTCCAGACCTTTCAACTGCTCGACCCGGCGACCAACATCCGGCTCGGCACGCGCTATCTGCGCAAGACTCTGGACCACTTCGGCGGAGTAACGGAATACGCGCTGGCAGCTTATAACGCGGGAGACTCGCGGGTAACGGATTGGCAGGCCGCTGGGCCTTACCAGGGCATCGACGAGTTTGTGGAATCGATTCCCTTCACTGAGACGCGCGAGTATGTGCAGGCCATCCTGCGGAACATCGAAACCTATAAAGCAATCGATGCGGTTGCTGGAGCGCAAAGCAAGGCATCGGCTGGCTCGGGACAATAGGGATTGTCCTGAACGATGCGGGTTGAGGTTCGAGGTACTTCGTACCAACAGGAATCCGCTTTGACACTTCCGGATTTCGATTCCGATTGACATTCTTGATCGCCTGCAAGCACACTAATTTTCACTGGAGGAGTCTAAGCCTCCGAACATGCCATTCGCAGTCTGCTGTTGTTGCACAACAGAGCCGGCCGGAGTTTTGGAATCGGCTTTGTAGCTTCGACCAACCGGAGGGCACTATGTCAGCCGATTTGCAGTTTCTGGAAGAATGGATCCCCGAAAGAATGGACCCCGGAACAATTTTCGTACTGGAAAACCAGGCGAAGATGGGTCATGCTCAAAACCCGTTCGTGGCCGTCATGTCGTGCCCGCGCTGCGGGACGATGGGACTGATCACGCGGCGGCAACTCTGCGCCGGCGAGCCTATGATCTGCGGAGGCGACGTCTGCTCGGCCGAGTACCTACTGGACGGCGAAACGATCAACTACCGCAAGGCGCAGTGAACTCGTACCATAAGCTGGCGAACGTGGTAGGCTTTCAACGTTAGCGAAGGATCTTCGCTCCGGACGGGGCGCGGCCGGTGTGGCGCGCTGTCGAGAAAGCTGCTGCGGGTTTCGCCATGACTAAAATGTGCCTTGCCACTCTGCTCTGCCTCCTGGTTTCCGGCCTCACCCCTGCTCTGGCCCAGCAGCCCAAATATCCCTTCAACAATCCCACCCTGCCAATGGAGCAGCGGATCGACAACCTGCTCTCGCTGATGACGGTCGACGAGAAGATCGACGTTCTGGGCACGAACACCAGCGTGCCCCGGCTTGGCGTCATGAGCTATGGCTCCTCCGAGGGAATTCATGGCGTCGTCCAGCGCGAGGCCAGGGGCAAGCACCTGCCCATTACAACTACGCAGTTCCCCCAGCCGCCGGGCATGGGCGAGTCGTGGGATCCGGAACTGGTACGTAAGGCCGCTGGCGTCCAGGGTTATGAGGCGCGATTCATCACGCAGACGGCAAAGTACGATCGCCAGATTCTGATGCTCTGGGGGCCACAGTCCGACCTGGCGCGCGATCCGCGCTGGGGGCGCAGCGAAGAAGTCTACGGCGAAGACCCGTTCTTCAACGGAACCATGGCCGTCGCATTTATCAAGGGCCTGCAAGGCGATGACCCCAAGTACTGGCAGTCCGCCGCCCTTCTCAAGCATTTCCTTGCCAACAGCAACGAAAATCTACGCGACAGCTCCTCCTCCGACTTCGACCAGCGGCTCTTCTGGGAGTACTACTCCGTGCCCTTCCGCATGGGTTTCCAGGAGGGGGGCGCCAAAGCCGTCATGGCCTCCTACAACGCATGGAACGGCACAACCATGGCCGTCAACCCTATTCTCAAGAGCATCCTCCGCGAAAAGTGGGGTGTTGAGGTCATCTCCAGTGATGGAGGAGCGGTCCACCTCCTCGTCGATCCCCGCCATCTCTATCCCAACCAGGAGGCGGCCGTCGTCGCCTGCCTCAAAGCCGGCATCAACCAGTTCCTTGACAAGTATCTCGACGAAACCAAGGCAGCCGTGAAAGATGGCCTGATCACCGAAGCCGAGATCGACACTCTTCTCCGCCCCAAGTTCCGCGTCACGCTGCGTCTTGGCCTGCTCGACCCGCCGGAGATGGTTTCCTACTCCAAAATCAAAGATGCGCCAGAGCCGTGGAATACCGATTCAGATCGCGCGGTCTCCCAGCAGATCGCCCTCGAGTCCGTAGTGCTGCTCAAGAATGAGAACGCGCTCTTGCCCCTCAAGAAAGGCGCCATCAAGTCAATCGCCGTCATTGGTCCCTTGGCCGACTCCGTCCATTGGGACTGGTATGGCGGAACGCCTCCCTATGCCGTCACTCCGCTCCAGGGGATCAAGGACGCAGTGGGACCTGATGTCAAGGTCAACTACGCCGCAAGCGAGTTGGACCATGCCGCCTTCGATGCTGCAAAGTCCTCCGATGTTGCGGTGGTCGTGGTTGGCAATGATCCGACCTGCGGCCCCGATATGCCGCGCGATTGGTTCCAGACGCCCGACGGTGGTGGAACGCTGCCCTGCACCGTCGCCAGCGATGGACGAGAGGGACGCGACCGCGAGAGCATCACCCTCGAACAGGAACAGCTCATCAAGCAGGTCTATGCCGTTAACCCGAAGACCATCGTGATCCTGGTCTCCAGCTTTCCCTTCGCCATCAACTGGTCGCAGGCTCATGTTCCGGCGATCCTGCACATGACCCACTCCTCGCAGGACGAAGGCACGGCGCTGGCGAAGGTTCTCTTTGGCGAATACAACCCCGGCGGACATCTCGTGGTCACCTGGCCAAAGTCCATCGACCAGTTGCCGCCGATGATGGACTACAACATTCGCAACGGGCGGACTTATATGTACTTCAAGGGCGAGCCGCTCTATCCCTTCGGCTTTGGGCTGAGCTATACGAGCTTCAAGTACTCCAACCTGCGGACCAGTTCGCCGAAGCTCGCCAACGATGGCATGGTCACGGTCAGCGTCGATGTGACGAATACTGGCGCTGTGGCTGGAGATGCTGTTGTGCAGCTCTACGTTAAACATCTCGCCTCGAAGGTCAGCCGGCCGAACGAGGAACTGAAGGGCTTCAAGCGCGTCGGCATCAAGGCTGGCGAGACAAGGACAGTGGAGATTCCGCTGAAGGCTGCGAGTCTGGCTTGGTGGGACGAGAAGCTGCCCGGATTCCGCGTTGAGGCTGAGCCGGTTCGCTTGATGGTTGGGAATTCTTCGAGCGACATACAGTTGAGCGCCGAGGTTCAGGTGCAGTAGAGCCGGTTTGGAGTTCTGCTCTGGCCACTTTCGGAACTGGCAAAAAAGTGGCCTTTTTTGCAAAAAAACAAGGCATTTTTGGCCAAAAAACGGGCAAAAATGCACGGTTTTTGACACCTGCTGTAATCACGGTTTAAGTCGTAAGATGCTGCAAATAAAACACATAGAATCATTTTTAAGGGGCAGAAATGATCTTTAGTGAGTGTAGGGGGGGTGGGGGTGCCTTGGGGGTACAGACCGGACGCATTCCTGACTGATTCCATTGTGCGCCGAGGGCGGGAAATTCTATGCAAAGCCAGACGTGGCCACCTCCGGTGGGGCGGACGCCTTCGGCTTGCCCGCGCCAGAAAAAAGGCGCGGGGTTGAGTTGATGGTTTGGTCCCAACGGTTGGGGTTCGTGGTTTCCCACCCATTCGCACAGAACGCGAGTGGATGGGAGATCGATTTTGGATAGCCTAAATATGACTGTTTAGTTTGATCGCTCTATCACAAAAAAATAAGAATTTGTTTACCAGTTTTCCACATCCTGCAATAAAACGGTGCAAAAACCATCCATAAAAGTGGTAGACTGCTTTCAAGGATGTTTCGCTAAACGTTCACCCTGCAAATATCATGAGATTCGACGAGAAAAAGGTCACCGAGGCTGCGGCATTCCTTTTGGAATTGCGTGGCGGATGTATGCACTACATCAAACTTCTAAAGCTGCTTTACATTGCCGACCGCCAAGCGTTTTCCGAATGGGGCCTTCCAATCAGTAACGATAACTATGTCTCAATGGATAACGGTCCTGTCCTAAGTCAAACATACAACCTCATCAAAGATGGCGGCCGTTTTTGGTCGGAATATATCTCTGCGCCTTTTGGAGACTATGAAGTTCAATTGAGTACGTCTCTTCAGAAAAAAAGAAAACTCTCGCCCGCAGAGGAAGAAATATTAACGAAAGTGTTCGCAGAATATGGTCGCCAGAACCGCTGGAAGATCGTGGACTTTATGCATACCCTGCCTGAGTGGAAGAACCCAGGTGGCAGTAGTATTCCCATCTCAATTGACGAAATCCTTCAGGCCCTGCATGAACCTGAAGAAAACATTCAAGCTATCATTGCTGAAATCAATCAAGAACGTAAAATAGCCGAGTGCCTAGATTTGGCGGAACGCATAGAGACTATTCAGTGAGGAACTATGGAATGCGGAAGAACTTACTTATTGTACGATGATGAGAACCAAGCATCTAAACCACACCTGCATGTCGTAATTTCCGGTCCTGACGAAAACGACTGCATAGTTTTGGTAAGCGTCACCACCGAACGTGCGAAATCGGATACTACGACCCGTCTGGAAGCTGGGATTCATCCGTTTATCGATGCCCCCTCTGTAATCGCGTACAGCTACTCAAAGATGATGTCATGTGACCAACTGAAAAAGCTTATCGAATCAGAGGAGGCAATCCCAAAATCCAACGCATCCGAGACCATCGTTAATCGAGCGCGATCTGGAATGCAAGAGACCAGACGCGCTCCCCGAGAGGTTCAAGAATGCTTCCTTGCATGGTGGACTAAACAAGCCAACGAATAATTCCCCTTTGAAAACATTTGGCCCACTCCCCCCGTTCGCGGCGCCTTGCCATTTGACCGGGCTTGAATAGTATGATGTGAGTTTGGTTGCAAGCTTGCGCATGCCCACCAACAAAGTCTGAAGACTGGACTCCTGTTGCTGGGCTATTTCTTTGGGGAGCCGCACTAATATGGGCCGTGTCGTTGAAATTACTGAACTAGCGCTTCGAGATGCACATCAGAGTCTGCTCGCCACACGGATGTCTTTGGACGATATGATTCCGGCGTGCGCGGACATTGACAATGCCGGCTACTGGTCGGTGGAGTGCTGGGGAGGGGCGACCTTCGACTCCTGCATTCGCTTCCTGAATGAAGACCCGTGGGAGCGGCTGCGGACCTTCCGCAAACTGATGCCGAAATCGAGGCTCCAGATGCTACTGAGAGGCCAGAATCTGCTCGGCTATCGGCACTACGAAGACAGCGTCGTCGAGCGGTTTGTGGAGAAGGCCGCCGTCAACGGGATCGACGTCTTCCGCGTTTTTGATGCGCTAAATGATCCGCGCAACCTCAAGACGAGCATTGCCGCCGTGAAGAAGACCGGCAAGCACGCGCAGGGGACGATTTCCTATACGGTGAGCCCGCTGCACACGGTCGAGGCCTTCGCGGAGATGGCTTACGAGTTGAAGCAGATGGGGTGCGACTCCATTTGTATTAAAGACATGGCCGCGCTGCTGAGGCCGCAGCCTGCCTTTGACCTGGTGACGGCGATCAAGAAGCGGTGCGGAGCCGAGACGCTGGTCAACCTGCACACTCATGCGACGACGGGCGTCACGATGGTTTCGCTGATGAAGGCCATCGAGGCCGGTTGCGACATTGTGGATACGGCGGTCAGTTCCCTTTCGCTTGGGCCGGGACATAATCCGACGGAGAGCCTGATCGAAATGCTGGAAGGGACGGGCTTTGAGACGCGCGTGGATCTGGAGCGGGTACTGAAGGTTTCCGCCCACTTCGCGACGATCCGGCCACGGTACAAGGAATTTTTCAGCGAGAATACGGGCGTCGATACAGAGATCTTCAAGAGCCAGATTCCGGGCGGGATGATTTCTAACATGGAAAGCCAGCTCAAGGGACAAGGCGCGGGAGACAGGCTGCAAGAGGTGCTGGCCGAGGTGCCGCGGGTTCGCAAGGACTCGGGCTATCCGCCGCTGGTGACGCCGACGAGCCAGATCGTGGGTTCGCAGGCTGTCTTCAATGTGCTGATGGGCAAGTACAAGGTGCTGACCGGCGAGTTTGCCGATCTGATGCTGGGCTACTATGGCGCGACGATTGGCCCGAAAGATCCCGAAGTACTGAAGCAGGCTGAGGCTCATGCGAAGAAGCCGGCGATTACGGTGAGGCCGGCCGATCTGCAAAAGCCGGAGTGGGAGACGCTGAGCGCGGCGGCGAAGGAATTGAAGGGCTCGAATGGCAGCGACGAAGACGTACTGACGTTTGCCATGTTCCCGCAAGTTGCGCCTAAGTTTTTTGAGAGCCGCAGCCAGGGGCGGAAGAATCTGGGCAAGGACCCGGTGAAGGCTGAGGCTGCTCCGGTGCCCGCGGCGAAGGCTGAGACGGCGACGGGCGATGGGTTGAAGTCCAAAGTGAGTTATGTGATTACGCTGAACGGGAAAGAGCACCGGGTTACCGTGGCTCCGCAGAAATAGATTTTTTCTTGTTCCCGTAATGTATAAGCTTGCATCCCACCCTAGCCGCAAAAACAAAGGCGCGGCGAGGGTGGGGCACCCAAGCTATACGGGGACCATAAGAATGCGGTAGAGGCTACGATGGCGACGGAATCAGGAGCAAGGATGGCGAAGAAAGCGGAAAACGTGAAGAAAACCATGGCCGAAAAGCTTTCCGACTTGAGCGCAAAGCGCGCGCAGTTGGTAGAGGGCGGCGGCAAGGAACGCATCGGGAAACAGCATGCAAGCGGCAAGCTGACGGCGCGGGAACGAGTGGCAAGGCTGGTGGATACGGGCAGCTTCCAGGAGATCGGGCTGTTTGCGCTGCATCGGTCGACTTACTTTGGCATGGCCGGAAAAGAGATGCCTGCCGATGGAGTGGTCACTGGATGCGCGCAGATCGATGGGCGGCTGGTGCATCTGGCGAGCCAGGACTTTACCGTGGGCGGCGGCTCTGCCGGCGAAGCGCACAACGACAAGTGCGTCGACATGATGAAGCTGTCGCTGAAGACGGGCAGCCCATTTGTGTTTATGAACGACTCGGGCGGCGCACGCGTGCAGGAAGGCATCGACAGCCTGGCAGGATATGGCCGGGTCTTCTATAACAATGTGATGTTGTCGGGCGTTGTCCCGCAGATTTCGCTGATCTGCGGGCCGTGCGCAGGCGGTGCGGTTTATAGCCCGGCGCTGACCGACTTTGTGATTCAGACCGAGCAGGCGCGGATGTTCATCACTGGGCCGAAGGTGATCAAACAGGTCACGGGCGAAGTGGTCAGCGATGAGGAGTTGGGTGGCCCACATGCGCAGATGAGTTCGGGCGTGGTTCACCTGATCGCGCAGAACGACGAGGACGCGGCGCAGCTTTGCCGGCGGCTGCTGAGCTTCATGCCGTCGAATAATCTCGAAGATCCACCGCGCCTGACCTATAATCTGCCGATCGAGTCCGATCCGGAGCTGAACGGAATTGTGCCGGTCGATAACAAGGCCGTCTATGACGTGCGCGATGTGATCCGGCGCGTGGTGGACTACCAGGATTTTCTTGAGATTCAGGCGGAGTTTGCGGGCAACATAGTGATTGGCTTCGGGCGGCTCGCGGGCAGGCCGGTGGGCATTATCGCCAGCCAGCCGAATTGCCTGGCGGGCGTGCTGGACATCAACGCCTCGGATAAGTCGGCGCGGTTTGTGCGCTTCTGCAATGCGTTCAATATTCCGCTCATAACCTTCGTAGATGTTCCGGGATTTCTGCCGGGCGTCGAACAGGAACGCGGCGGCATTATTCGTCATGGGGCGAAGCTGCTGTTTGCATACTCGTCTGCGACTGTCCCGAAGATTACGGTGGTGCTGCGCAAGGCCTATGGCGGCGCGTATATCGCGATGTGCTGCAAGGATCTTGGGGCGGATCGCGTGATTGCGTGGCCCACGGCTGAGATTGCCGTGATGGGAGCAGAAGGCGCGGCGGAGATTGTCTTCCGGCGCGAGATCGATGCGGCGGAAGATAAGGCCGCGCGGCGCCAGGAACTGGTGAACGAGTACCGCGAGACGTTTTCCAACCCCTACGTTGCGGCGGGCAGGCGGCTTGTGGACGACATCATCGAGCCGTCAGAGACGAGGAAGTATCTTGTCGATGCGCTCGAATCGCTGCACACCAAGCGCGAACTGCGCCCCGGCAAGAAGCATGGATTGATTCCTTTGTAATCAGGAGCCGCACATGGGATTGGGTACAGCGGATTTTATCGTGATCGTGGTGATGGTTGGAGCGGGCTGCCTGGTGTGCTCAGTCGGCTTGTGGGTCATGCTGCGCCAGGCCGCCTCCGCGAGCCAGCGGGCGATGGAAGGCCGGCTGGATGAGCTGACCGGCGCGCTCAAGGCTCTTGAAGCCAAAATCGCAGAGGCCGGCAAGATTCAGGAGAAGCCGGCAGTTGCGCCGGTTGCTGAGATTCCTGCTCCGACGCCTGCCACTGAACAAGCTGTTCAACCGGCCGATGAGGAAGTGACGCCCGAAACACTGGTGGTCATTGCCGCGGCGGTCACGGCGTTTCTGGGCAAGAAGGTCCGCATTCGCTCGGCAAAGAGAGTGGCGTCACCCCGCGAGAGTTTGAGCGCATGGTCGCAGCATGGGCGGATGCTGATTCACTCGTCGCATAATCCGCGGTCAAGGGGTTGAAGCTGGGGTTTGAAAGTTTTTTGAAGGAAGGAATCCGGTAACTTGAAGCTTCAGATTTCAATTGACGGAAAGACGTACGAGGCTGAAGTCGAAGTCTTGGAAGATGACGCGATGCCGCGTCAGATGAACTATGCTCCCTCTCTGCCGGCTCCCACCGCCGCTCACCCTGCAAGGGCTGCCGCCGCGCAGAGTCAGGCTCCGGTGGCCGAGGAAACCGCTGACGAGAAGAAGGTGTGTCGCAGTCCCGTAACAGGCATTGTGATCAAGGTCAACATCGAACCGGGGCAGGCGGTCAAGGCCGATGACCCGATCATGGTGCTTGAAGCCATGAAGATGGAGACCAACGTCACGGCTCACGCCGCAGGAAAAGTGAAGAGCGTGCGCGTGGCGAAGGGCGATTCCGTCAAGGTGAATCAGGTGGTGGTGGAGTTCGAGTAGGAACGGCGAATGCAGACCGAAGTCCACCCAGTTCAGGCGCAATGCGATTTGGCCCGTCAAATATGGTAGATTCAATATGACGGTGCCTTAGTGGAGAGATGGCCGAGTGGCTGAAGGCGCACGCTTGGAAAGCGTGTTTAGGGGTAACTCTAACCTGGGTTCGAATCCCAGTCTCTCCGCCATCACTTCTGGCAGAGCAAAATCCCCTTACAAAGCAGAATGGAGTGGACCAAAGCTGCTTCCTCTGCTGGCTCGGGGGCTTGGATGTGGCTGCCGCACGGCCTGCATAACTTCTTCCCTGACTTGACATACCTCCAATTTGACTTTAGTCTACGAACAACCGGTTGACGTTCTGGCCGGACAAGGATTCAATGGCCCATCTTTTCACTCCCGCGATGTGTATGTGCTGCTGTCAGAGCTGCGCGATGCGGGTGTGTTTGCCGGGCTAGATTCCGAAGCAAGAATCTCGTAACCCTGTAACCCACCCGCCAGATGGCACGGTGGGTTTTTTGATTTTCAGGGCAAGTTGTGGAGCTTCCCCCATCATTTGCTGATTTCCGACAACTGTTCCAAAAAGCGCCGGTGGCGAAGTGGCTAACGCGCAGGTCTGCAAAACCTGTATTCGCGGGTTCAATTCCCGCCCGGCGCTCCAAGTGATCAATTTCTGTGACCGTCGATTCAATTCCGTACGGAGTGAAAGCATGAGAAGCCTGTACCACAAAATCTACACATCCGTTGCCATCGCCATTCTCTTGAGCGTTTCTGCGAGTTTTCTCAGCGCGCAGACGCAACTGCTCAACGTCTCCTACGACCCCACGCGCGAATTCTATGAAGAGTACAACCGCTTGTTTGCGCAGCACTGGAAGGCCACGACCGGGCAGGATATTGTCGTCAACCAGTCGCACGGCGGCAGCGGCAAGCAGGCGCGCGCGGTCATCGATGGGCTGGAGGCGGATGTGGTCACGCTTGCACTCGCGTATGACATCGATGCCATCGCGCAGAATGGTGGGCTGCTGGACAAGAACTGGCAATCGAAACTTCCGAACAACAGCACGCCTTATACTTCGACGATCGTCCTGCTGGTACGCAAGGGGAATCCTCGCGGCATTCACGATTGGGACGATCTGATTCGCCCTGGAGTCAAGGTCATCACGCCCAACCCAAAGACCTCGGGCGGCGCGCGCTGGAACTATCTCGCGGCTTGGGGGTATGCCTTGCGCAAGTCCGGCAACAACGAGCAAGGCGCGCGCGATTACATGAAAAAACTCTTTGCTAATGTTCCGGTGCTCGACTCTGGCGCGCGGGGTTCCACCACGACGTTTGTCCAGCGTGGCGTGGGCGATGTATTGATCGCCTGGGAGAATGAGGCGCTGCTAGCTCTGAAGCAGTTTGGTTCAGATAAGTTTGAGATTGTCGTTCCCTCGGCGACCATTCTCGCCGAACCTCCGGTTGCGGTGGTTGAAAAAGTCGCTCGCAAGCACGGCACGGAAAAAGTTTCGCGCGCTTATCTTGAGTATCTCTATTCGCCGGAGGCGCAGGAACTGGCTGCGAAGTACTACTATCGTCCACGGCTCAAATCGGTTGCCGATAAGTACGCCGGCGTCTTTTCCAAGGTCAACACATTCACTGTGGTTGAAGGATGCGGCGGATGGCAGAATGCGCAGGCCAAGCACTTCAGCGATGGCGGAACCTTCGATCAGATTTACGGAAAGTAAATGGTGACGATGCCGGACAAGATGCCCGCAAAATCCTGGAGCATGGTGACGCGGAGTTCCCCTCTGCCAGGATTCCGCTTGAGCATGGGATTTACGCTAACCTATCTGACCGTCATCGTGCTGATTCCTCTCACGGCAATTCTTCTGCATGGAGCACGCCTGGGATTTGGCGCATTCCTGCACACGGTCATGGCTCCGCGCGTGCTGGCGTCTTACCGTGTCACGCTGGGTTCTGCGGCAGCCGCTGCATTGCTTTCCGCGCTTTTTGGACTGCTGCTGGCGTGGGTTCTGGCGCGTTATGACTTCCCCGGAAAGCGCATTGTGGATGCCGTGGTGGATCTTCCTTTTGCTCTGCCAACCGCCGTGGCAGGCATCTCGCTGACCGCGCTCTACGCCGAGAATGGATGGATCGGACGCTATCTTGAACCGCATGGGATTCATGTAGTCTTCACGCCGATCGGCATCGTCATGGCCATGTCGTTTGTGGGTTTTCCATTTGTTGTGCGCAGCGTGCAGCCGGTGATTGAAGACCTTGATCCAGCGATGGAAGAGGCCGCTGCGAGTCTAGGCGCAAATGTGTGGCAGCGGTTCACGCGCATCATTGCTCCAGTGGCATTTCCGGCATTGCTGACCGGCACTGCTCTGGCTTTTGCGCGAGCCGCGGGCGAATACGGATCGGTGATCTTTATTGCCGGCAACATGCCGATGAAGACCGAGATTACCGCGCTGCTGATTGTGACCAAGCTCGAGGAGTATGACTACACCGGCGCGGCGGCAATCGCCGGAGCGATGCTGGCGCTGTCGTTCACCATTATGCTGGTGGTCAATCTGCTGCAGTGGTGGGTGCAGCGGAGAGAGGGCAAGCGCGTATGAGCCATCGAGGCGCAAACTCCGCGTTGCTGCTGCCATCGATTCAGCAGAGAGTTGGACGCGTGATTTTGATTGCGACAGCACTGCTGTTTCTCGCGGTATTCCTTGTGCTGCCGGTGGCGGCCGTTTTTGCGCAAGCCTTCTCGCAGGGCTGGAAGATGTATGCCGACTCCATTCATCAGAAAGATGTGCTGTCAGCGTTGCGCCTCACGGCCTTGGTCGCGTGCATCTCGGTTCCGCTCAATATGCTCTTTGGCATTGCCGCAAGCTGGGCGATCACACGCTTCGAATTTCGCGGCAAAAGCCTGCTGATCACACTGATTGATATTCCGCTGGCGGTATCACCGGTCGTCGCCGGCATGATGTATGTCGAGGTCTTTGGGTTGCATGGCTGGTTAGGTCCCTGGCTGGACGCGCATAACCTGCACGTGATTTTTGCAGTGCCGGGAATTGTGCTGGCAACGGTCTTCGTGACCTTCCCCTTCGTGGCTCGCGAATTGATTCCCTTCATGCAGGCGCAGGGCAGCGATGAAGAGGTTGCAGCGGTCGTGCTGGGTGCAAGCGGCTGGAGCATCTTCTGGCGCGTGACCTTACCTAACATCAAGTGGGCTCTGCTCTACGGAACCATCTTGGCGGCATCGAGATCGATCGGCGAATTTGGCGCGGTCTCGGTGGTCTCCGGTCATATTCGCGGCCGAACTACGACCCTGCCGCTGCAAGTGGAGATGCTCTACAACGAATACAATTTCACCGCGGCTTTTGCGGCCGCATCGCTGCTGACGCTGGCGGCGATTGTCACACTGGTTCTAAAGAAGATTATCGAAGTGACCTCCGGCGTTCATCAGCGCAGCGAAGAGAGAGAAGGCGAATCATGAGCATCCAGGTCGAGAATATTCGCAAACAGTACGGCTCATTCACCGCGCTTGATGGCGTCAGCCTGACGATTGGCGACGGCGAGTTGGTGGCGCTGCTCGGGCCGTCTGGATCGGGAAAGACCACGCTGCTGCGGATCATCGCCGGCCTGGAATCGCCCGACGATGGATCGATTCTCCTTCATGGTGAAGAATCGACTCAACACAGCGCGTCCAAGCGCGGAATCGGCTTTGTCTTCCAGCATTACGCGCTCTTCCGCCACATGACGATCTTTGAGAACGTCGCTTTCGGACTGCGCGTGCAGTCGCGGCAACTGAGGCCCTCACGCCGCGTGATTCGCGAACGCGTGCAGGAGTTGCTTCATCTGGTGCAACTGGACTCGTATGCGCAGATGTACCCCGACCAGCTCTCAGGCGGGCAGAGGCAGCGTGTAGCATTGGCGCGGGCATTGGCTGTCAAGCCAAGAGTCCTGCTTCTCGACGAGCCTTTCAGCGCGCTCGATGCCAAGGTACGCAAGGAGCTGCGTGACTGGATGCGCCGCATCCATGACGAATTACAGGTAACGACCGTGCTCGTCACGCACGATCAGGAAGAGGCACTGGAGGTTGCCGACCGCGTCGCCATTCTGAATCAAGGCCGGCTGGAGCAGATTGGAACGCCCCAGTCTATCTATGACAATCCAGCATCGCCGTTTGTTTATAACTTCCTTGGCAACGTGAATCTCTTCCATGGACGATTGCTGGCCGATCTTTCGTCGCAGGAGCACGGTGCAGGCACAGATGAATCCATAAACGCCACCATCGGATTTGTGCGTCCGCATGAACTCGAGGTATCGCGCGATCTGCCGCCGGACAGCAAGGCTGTGGCGGCCACGGTCACACGCATTCACGCAGCCGGTCCTCAGATTCGCCTGGAATTGAGCGTCGCGGGGAGCGGCAGGCCGGTGACCGCGGAAGTGGATCGAAGACGGTACGAACAACTGGCGCTGGTACCCGGCGACGAGATCTTTGTCTGGCCGCAGTCCATTCGCCTGTTTAACGATGATGGAGCAACCTCTCTGCTGCTCGATCAAGGAGCCGGCATCTAGAATGCTGTCAGTCCCGAATTTGAGTACTCAAATTCGGGACTGACAGCAGATTCGCACGGGCGCGGCTTGACATGGCTGCACATCAACGCTGAAACTTCGCTTAAGGCAGATGTGGAGCGCCAAGGGGTAAGATGAACTTTCTTCGCGCCGGGAGAGGCGGGTTCGAGATCAGGTGAGCGGACCAAAGGCAGAACGGCTGACCCTTGCGCTGAAGTCGACCATGGAGAGCGTGGCCGAAGTTGAAGCGGCTGCGGAGAAACTGGCCTGCGAGGCCGGCTTCGATGAAGACGATCGCTTTCACGTGGCCATGGCTGCTCGCGAAGCCGCCGTCAACGCTGTTCTTCACGGCAACGAATACGATCCCGCCAAGCAAGTCACCGCCAGCTTTGAAGTTACAAACGAAGCATTGGTCATCAAGATCGCCGACCAGGGCAAGGGGCTGAACCCCGAATGCCTGCCCGACCCGCTGGCCCCAGAAAATCTGCTGCGCGGCACAGGCCGCGGCATCTTTCTTATCCGATCGTTTATGGATGAGGTACACTTTCGACAATTGCATCCGGGGACGGAGTTGACGCTGGTCAAACGCCTGTCGCCGACCGCGGGAAGAGCCTAGAACACCGGCGTGCGGGCTAGCTGCAGATAGAGGTAAATTTTTGCGCAGGGGCCAGCGGGGGTATGCGTTTCCTGCCGCCAACGTACTATAATTGCAATACCAACGAGGAGGAATACCTGTGGCGCTGACAATTGCAACCCGTGAAGTGGACGGAGTAACCGTGCTGGACCTTAGCGGGCGAATCACATTGGGCGAGGGCAGTGTGCAGTTGCGCGATGCCATTCGCGGCCTGATCAGCAAGGGCGTGAAAAACGTTCTGCTGAACATGGGAGAAGTTAACTACATCGATAGCTCTGGTTTGGGCGAGCTGGTGAGCGCCTTTACCACAGCCAAGAATCAGCAGGCCGACGTGAAGCTGCTGAATCTGACCAAGAAAGTCCACGATCTGCTGCAGTTGACCAAGCTCTATACCGTCTTTGACATCAAGGACGATGAGGCAAGCGCAATCGCCTCGTTCAAATAGACACGGCCAGGCAGCGCCCAGACTAACCACATCGATCAAGAGGCCATTCCGCGCCGCGGAATGGCCTCTTCCCGTTTGAGCCTGAGAAAACCCCTCCGAACGTGCGACGCCCCGGCCATTGCCGGGGCGTCATGCCACTTGAGTTAATCCGCCAGCCTGCTCAGGCCAGCACAGAAACCGCCTCTTGAATGAGCGGCGCTTGGAGAGCAGCCGGCAGAGGCGCAGGGACCGGTGCAACCCCCTGCTGCTGCGGCTGGACATGTGGTCCGCGGGTGAGACGGTGAACGAAGTGGTACGGCGGCCAGGGGCCGGAGAGCTGCATCTGGTACTGCCGCATCAAGGCACTGGTGGTCGAGAACTTGTTCAGGTAGCGCTCCACGCACTTGCGGTCGATCAGGTGCGCAATGTCCAGCATCATCTTGCCGCTCTCGGTCAGCCGGCAGCTCACCTCTTCATCGAGGGGCATGAAGAGCCTATGCATCTGGAAGCTGACCGCGCGCGCGCGGGTCTGGCGCTCGCGCTGCCGGCCGGCGTTCTCGCGCAGGCTGGTGAAGTACTCGCGGCCCTGGGCCTCCACCGGCGCATGCTTGTCGGCAGCGTGGCTGGCGCAGTCGTCGACGAAAACCTTCAGGTGCATCTCGGTCTTGCCGCGCAGCTTCTCGATGTTGCCCAGGAACTGGCGCTGGTTGGAGCGGATCGACTTACGCAGGCTCTCGTCGTCATTGAAGACGGTTCCAAAGCGGAAAGGCAGCACAGTCGATTGCTGAAAGCAGTCGGCGATCACCCGGGCGTGATCCACACCGGACCTCTGGTTAAGAGGTTCCTGCGCATTGTGCTCGCTGACAATCACCGCGAGGTCACTGGCTGGATATACAAAAACCTGGTTGCCACTGACTCCGAGAACTGATTCCATCGGAATGGGTTTACGATGCCGGGCTAATTCAGGAAATGCTAACTTCTCACCAATGCAGTAGGCATACCACGCCATAAAGAGACACTCCGTCTGCGTGCGCCGGAAAGCGCCACTCGTTGGTAAAGCTCTGTGAACTTGAGAACGCCTGCATAGAGTAAATGAGACCGGGGGGAGTCGAACTATCCCGGATGAACTAGTGCAAATAGTAGCCCCCTGAAAATGCCACTGGCAATATCTCTCATCACAGACTTTGGAAAAGGTTGCAGGCAATCTCAAACTAGTATTTATATAAGTGAAAACTAAGTAAACCTCATGAATACTCTCTCATTTTAGAGGAATTCACTCTACAATCTTCCCGCAAAAATTGTCAGAAAATGGTCGATTTTGCAGCCAAATCCATGCAGTCGATTGGAATGCTCTCACTCAAACCCGGCGGAGACAAAGCAACAAAATATTGAGCAGGACGGTAACTCCTAACAGCACCAGAGCAGCAATCGCGAACCTCTTCGACCGGTGCCCCGCAGCCTTGAGTTCATCGAGTCTTCCGTCCACCGCCTTCAGCTCTTTCAGTAGATCCTGCTGGGCAATTGCATTGCTGCCGGCAGCCTTTTCGATCCGCGCCAATCGCGCCTCAATTCGCTCAAGAGATGCATTCTGCTCCAAGATCTGGGCGCGCAGATCCCCCGACTCGGCCTTAAGCGCAGCCAGGCCGTCCTTAATGGGGCCGAGGTTGACCGGCGGGGGAGGAGGAAGCGGCGGAGGGGGCGGGCTGATGAGATTCGAAACCGCGGAGCCCACATTGCCGTCAAGCAGGGGCAGTAGCCGCAGCAGATGCGGAAGCGACCGGCGCAGCACGCTCGATAATCCTGTAGCGGGCCGCCTGGACGCGCGCAAACCAGACGAGCCGACCGGAACGCGCCCCTGCGGTGGAATGGATGAATCGCTCATGGACTCGGCCTGCCTTCTTCCCAACTATATAGGCCGCGCCTGATAGAGCAGCCCTTCGCGGTTGTTCACAGCCGCGGGCTGGCCGGTTCGGGTATCCTCATCCACAGGAGAAGCACGTGAATCGAGTTCTTGCCCGCCCCCTGCGCAGCCTGCAACGCAACATTCTGGCTGGCATCATCACCATTGGGCCGCTGTTCGTCACCTATCTGATCTTCAGCTTCCTTTTGGGATCCCTCGCCAAGGCCGGCCTGCCGGTGGTGCAGTTTCTTGCGTCGATCTTCCCCGAACGGTGGCTTGGCCAGCCGTGGATGCAATCGATTCTTGCCGTGCTGCTGACCCTGGTCGTGCTTTGGGTGGTCGGACGGGTTACCAGCCTGGTGATAGGCCGCCAGGCCTTCGAGCTCTTCGAGGCCACGCTGGAGCGGCTGCCCGTCGTCGCCAAAATCTACACATCCGTGCGCCAACTGCTGGACACCATGATGGCCAAAAAGGAATCCAGCCAGCGCGTTGTATTGGTGGACTTCCCCATCCCCGGACAGAAATCCATCGGCTTCCTGACCCGCACCATGACCGACTCGACGACCGGCGAGCTGCTGGCCTCGGTGCTGCTACCCAACGCGATCAACCCGACATCGGCCTTCTTGCAGATCCTGCCCATTCAGAGAGTTACAGACACCGACCTGACCATGGAACAGGCAATGAGCATGATCATGACGGGCGGGGCCGTGGGCCCGGAGAGCATCCGTTTCACTCAGACAGCACTTGCAACTGGAAAGCCGGCAGATGCATCAACACCGGAAGCTACGCCGCCTGCGCCCTTGGCTTGACCTTGGCGAGAGATTTGTTTTTCGCTGCGACCCACAGATCGTGATCCATCTGCAGGCCGAGCCAGAATCCTGGGGAGCAACCGAAATAGGTACTGAGCCGCATGGCGGTATCCGCAGTGATTGAACGTTTGCCCAGGACAATATCATTGACCCGCGGTGCGGAGACGTGCAGCTCTTTGGCCAACCGGTAGCTCGACAGGCCGAGCGGCTCCATGAACTCCGTCTTGAGAATATCGCCTGGATGGATTGAGTAGCCAAACGGAATCTTTTCCATGGTGTCTCCTAGTGATAATCGACAATTTCAACGTCGTATGCATCTCCGCCAGCCCAAACGAAGCAAATCCGGAATTGATCGTTGATGCGAATGCTGTGCTGGCCTTTACGGTCACCACTGAGTGCTTCCAGGCGGTTGCCGGGAGGAGCTGTCAAGTCCTGCAATATCGATGCGCGACGCAAAATGAATAGCTTCTTCAGCGCCGAGGAACGAAGATTGGCGGGGATGCGCCGGCTCTTTCCGGTGTCCCATAATCGCTCCGTATCGGCGTCCGCGAAGCTCCTGATCACACCCATATCATAACGCACTTCGTTAAGAACGGCAAGCGTTATGAGACCAGGACTCAGCCAACAGGCTCATCCACAACCGGCGTCTCTTCTGCGTGCTCGCTTTCGGCGGCCACCTTGCGCAGGTTGACGTGTTCGATCCGCGACCAGATCAGGCCGATGGGAACGATGCCCAGGAAGCTCATCGCCAGCAGCGTGGTGGCGCAGGCAGTGGCCGGTTCCCATGCCGCGCCAAAGAATCCATGCAGCGCTGCGGCCACAATCCCAATCTGCGAAAACCAGCCCAGAATCGGCAACTGGAAGATGCTCGCCCCGCCGCTTGCGGTCATCAGTAAAACGCATTTCGATGGAGTGAGTGTCGCCAGCTCCGGGCTGGCCGTGAAGGCCTGAATCGTCTCCAGATAGGCCAGAGAGATCAGCACCCACATCCCCAGGGAGATCGACGCAGCGATGCAGAAGTCGGAGATCGAGCGGATCGTATCGAGGCCCGTGCGAAATGTCCTGATCTTTGCTCCGAAGGCAAGGCCCATCTTCTTCGACACCAGGCCGAGGGTGCGCTCAAAGAAGGTGGCCACCGGCTCAGCGCCCAGGCGCACGGCAGCCAAAAACAGTGCGGCCATCAGTGTAATCAGCAGCCCTCCGTAGCGTGCAATCAAGGCTGCGTTGACCGGCAGATGAGCCATCATCACCGTGAGAGCCCCGCCGTGGGATGTTGCCTTCACAATCTCAGCGTCTGGGATCCATAGCATGGCAACGGAGAAGATCACCGCCATTGAGCCGAAGTCAAAGAGCCTCTCGACGATATACACCGCAACCTGGTTGCTGATCGGCAGGCCCGTTTTTTTCGAGACGAGATAAGGCCGAACCGGGTCGGCAATGCGCCCGATCAGCGCGACCGCCGTAAAGCCGATCACCTGCGTTCCCAAGAGCGAGAGCAGCCCGACTTTTTTGTTGTGGCGCAGCAGCAGCGCCCAGCGAACCGAACGGAAGATGTAGCCCACATAGATGCAGAGGAAGGCGATGCCGATCTTGCGCCAGTCAGCCGTTGCCAGTTGCGCGCGGAAGACGGCAAAGTCGAAGTGAATTCTGTCGCGTCCCCAAACCACCAGCGCGATGAGCGCCACCAGCACAATCAAACCAAGGATCAATTGCTTTTTCTTCAAAACCGCTCCGTTCCAGAGGCTGCAAGAATCTCCAAAATCTAGTTTCTCACCTGGAACTGCGCGTGGAACCCTGGCGAGTTCCCTTTTCATCGGAGGTTGATGCAACTGCCGCGCGGCTCTGAGCGGCTGCCCGCTTCTCCGCCGCCTCGCGGGCCAGCACGCGGCGGTTGAACTCGTGAATCACCCGCGCCACGTAGGCCTGCGTCTCGTGATAGGGCGGAATGCCGTGATACTTCGCCACCGCCGCCGGGCCGGCATTGTAGGCCGCCAGCGCCAGCGCAAGATTGTCGTGATATTGAATCAGAAGCGCATTCAGATAGCTCGATCCGCCGCGCACGTTTTCGTCCGGCTTGAAGCTGTCTTCGACGCCCAGGCCTTTGGCTGTGGCAGGCATCAGTTGCATCAGTCCGCGTGCTCCGGTACGGCTCACGGCGTGCGGGTTGCCGCCGCTCTCTGCCTTCACCAGGCTGGCCAGCAGATCCACGTCAACGTTGTGCTCATTGCTGGCTTTGGTCAGCATCTCGCCCAGATCCGCCGCGGAGAGCCTTCCGTCTGCATTGGCCTGTGGCACGGCAGTGGGAGCCTGCCTCTTCAACACAGTCTGCGCAGGAGGATCGGGGACCTTCTCAACGCTCGCAATGTCTTCTGGGAGGCGATCGATGTAGTTGTCTTCACCCGCGCTCAGATAGAGCCGGATCTGATTTTGCACCTGAATGTGGTGATGGCAGACAATCTCAAATCCATTACTGAGGGTCACGCGCTCCGCAGCCTGCGCCGCCGGGGCTAGAGCCGCCAGCGCCACCGCCGTCATGATGAGTCTCGCGCGCATTCTCACTTCCGCGTCCAATCTTGCCTTCCGATCACACTTTAGCAGAAGCGCGCCTGGCCAGCACTTGCTCCAGCACAACGGCCACCCCGTCCTGGTCGTTCGGCGGAGCCTGCTTCCAGCCGCGCGTTTTGGCCATCGTACGCAACTCCAGGTCGGCATTGCCCATGATCACGCCCTGGCCGGCCCATTCGAGCATATCCACATCGTTCCAGTTGTCGCCGATGGCCATCGTTTCCTTGCGGTCGACACCCAGCCGGGCTGCCAGCCGTTCCAGTGCCCAGCCCTTCGAAACTCCCGGCGGCAACAGGTCCAGAATTGAAAGATCGCGGCCCGGATAGGCGGTGCGCACACACTCGCAACTGCCGGACCATTCGCTCGCCTTGATCGCCTCCTCGGCCTTGCACATTTGGTGCAGGCTGCCCGTCACCATGCCCTGAATCGGATCTTGGCCGTCCAACAGCGCATTCTCCAGCGGCTTGACCACCTCGATGGCGTTGCGATTGGCTTCGACCCACAGGGATATCCGTCCATCCACCTGAGCGAAATCTTCGAGCACCAGATCGCCGCGGCCCGGCCGATCAAAGGTAAAGACCACAGCACCGAAAGGGCGAAGCAGCTTGCACAACCCCCGCGCCACGCGGGACTCCATCTGGGATCGGTCGATGGTCTCGCCGCCCAGAGTCCGAACCACTGCTCCATTAGACGTAATGAGAGGCATATCCGTTCGAAGGCCCAAGCCTTCGAGCAGTGGCGCCGTGTACGCAGTTCGGCGGCCGGTTGCGAGGGCCACCGTAATGCCTGCCTCCTGGGCAGCCTTGAGCGCCCGCGCCGCGCGCGCAGTCACCCCCTTCGCATAGCCAGGAAGCAGCGTACCATCGACATCGATCGCCACCAGGCGGACAGGAGGGTGCATATCTCTAGTGTACCGGGCACCTGCGGTGCGGCCATCTGCCTGCGGCGCATACTTTGTTGGATCGGGGTGACCGAGATCCGATATGCTTCTGGGTATGGAACGGATTTGCAGCAATTGCCGCGCGGTCATCGCCAAAGAGACCCTGGCGGACTGGTGTCCGGCCTGCGGTGGGGCGTTGGTCGAACGGGCGACGCTTCCTGTCGAGGATCTTCCAGCCTCGGCCCAACCGCAAGTGGTCGATCATCGCGGCATCGTGCTGCCGCGGCGTCACGCGCTGGGCGGAATCATCACGCCGCAATAGAAACGAGCCCTCAGATCGCCAGATCCGCATGAGCCTCCGGCTTGGGTTGCTCGCCTGCAGCGAGCGGCGGAAGCGGCAGGCGTCCAGTCCAGTTGGCCCATCCCCAGAAAATTGCAGTCGTGGAACTCACAATCCCCGCGACCGTGCCAATCAATTGCGGGCTATAGTGCATCGAAGCGATGCCTGCCCCGATCATGGAAACCATCATCATCGACCATGTGAACGTGTCGATGGTGGCGAAGATGCGCCCGCGAAAACGGTTAGGGACCGTGCGCAAAAGATACGAGTAGTTGAGGACCGAGTTGATGGCGATGGCGCAACGCGAGATGAGAATGAACACCAGCGCAAGCTCAAAGCGCTGCTCGCGCGCAAACAGCACATAGGTCAGGCCATGCACCACAAAGTCGATGAAGATGACCAGCTTGTAGCCGTTGAAGGTGAGCCGCTTGCCGAGCCAGTTGCCGATGAAGCCGCCAGAGAGCAGTCCCAGGCCCGCGCACCCCCAGATCACGCCGATCCCACCGGCTCCCCGGTTGAAAACCTTTTCGCCGAAGAGAGTGAAGAGGATCTGCGCGGCGCCGCCACCCGAGGCCCATCCAACCGAAAGCAGCACGATGCCGAAGACCAGCGGCACTGAGCGCATGTAGCGCAGGCCTTCTCGAAACTCGCGCAGTGGGTGGATCTCGTCGTCGGTCCGAACCTTGCGCGGAGCGCGAAAGCCTGCAGCATTCGGTGCGCGCAAATGCCAGATGCACCATGCTGAAAAAATAAACGAAAGTGCGTTGAAGATGAAGGCCCATTTGTATCCAATGGCGATCACTGTGGCGCCTAGAAAAGTCCCAATCGTCAGCGTCATCCACTGCGTCGTTTGTGTCAGCGAGTTTGCGGTGTGAATCTCTTCGGAACTGACGATCGTGGGCAGGATCGCCGAGCGCCCCGCAGTGAAAAAGGGCGATGCGGCCATCAGAAGCGCACTGAATACATAGAGCACCCATACGCTGTGTGTGATGACGGAAAAGATGAAGCCCAGAGCGACAAAGGCGCGAATCAGGTCGCTGGCGATCATGATCCGCTTGCGGTCGAAGCGATCGAGCAGCACGCCTGCGAGCGAACCCATGGTGATGGCCGGAATGGCGCGCGCCAGCAGCACGCCGGTAACAACCATGCCGGAGTGTGTCAACTCCATCGCCAACGCAAAGACGGCAATGTTGTTGAAGTTGTCGCCGATCTCGCTGACGATCTGGCCAGCCCATGTGTAGCGATAGTTGCGATTCCGGCGGAGCAGTTGGAGAAGTTCGCCCATCAACCAGCCAGTATCCGAGATGGTTTAAATAAGCGAGCCGGGATAGGATGTCTCATTTCTATTAGGTTATCAAAAACCGGACAATGCGTGCGAGAGGCCGTTGATTCGCAATGCACGTGATTCGACGCCGCAGCTCCGGTTGCACGGCTTCGCGATTAGGGATTCGTATCGAGTCCGGCCGTCTCAGCCAGCCGGGCCTGCCGCTCATCAAAGGTCCAGAACTTTTCTGCCTTCAACTCCAGAGCGCAGGCAACATGCAACGAGTCCAGTGTGCGAATGCCGAGAGTCGCACCGTGACGTCGAGCGAGATCGATACTTGTCTCCCAGGTCCGTTCCGGAAAGTTGACCGGAATCCAGATTCCCTGTGTGCAATCTCTTTCAAAGTCGCCCCAAACTCGCCGTGCATCGGGCAGAGACAACTTTCCGCGGAAAACACATTGATGGATTGCGTGAGCAATCTCGGATCGGTTGAGAGGAGTAATCCACACAGAGGGCGCCGTGCTCATGCGGCGGTCTGCTTCGGAAGAGTGCACATCATCGACGTAGCTGGAGACCAGGAGGCTTGAATCCGCGTAGATCATCAGTAGCGGCTATTCCTCTCCTCAATCAAGATTTCCACGGCAGGAATCACGCGGTCGCCGAAGATCGCTTTGCGTCGAGCGGCGAAGTCCGGCCACTCGACGGGCTGAATCTTTGGCGACTCTGGAACGATTCTGGCCACGACCTGGTTGCGCTTGCGCAGTTCCACAACCTCACCGGCATCAAGCCAGGCCAGCAGTTGGCGGGTATCGCGAAGTTGACGGAGATTGACGCTCGGCATAGACATAATGTGGCACAAAATGTGTCACATTGTCAAAAGATCCTCAGAATGCACTGAACAGGATCGCCGCACAACAGGCTCTAAACAAGCAAGGTCGGCTTCAGATTTCCCTTCAAATACAGAGGATGCGACGGTGTGCCATCAATGCAGAGCTTGAGCACATGTAACTGATGTCCTGCGCGGCGCAGCAGTCCTGCCACATCTCGACCACGCTGACGCAGGTGATCATGCGGCTTTCCGTAAGCCAGCACAATGATTCCCGCCTGCTCGGCCATCTTGATCAGCCACTCGTCGTTCGCTGGCCCAACCGGGTCGGCCACCTGCAGTAACTGCTTTTGATTTGTCGCACGATAAGCAAAGGTGTTGCCCACCCAGAGCGTGCCATATCCCCAGGCCCGCGCGTAGCGTTGGCATTTTGCCACCGTCGGATCGTCCACGAACGGATCAGCCGTGCTTGGGTTCATCATCACAAAAAGAACGGAGCCGAGTGCATCGTCCCACACACGCCGCAGAGCATATCGATATTCGTGATTCTTACCGCCAAATTCGGCCCAGCTTATCACATCGCCAGAAAGTGCGAGCCTGACTTTTCCGCCCGGATCATGCATTGAAATTCCAGCACCTTTCGACGACAAATGAATGGTGGTTCAATTGGAAGCCACACTTATGCGTGTGTTATTCGTACCGCAGCGCCTCGGCCGGCAGCACGCCCGCTGCAGCCGACGACGGATAAAGCGTGGCCAGCACGGACATGCCGATCGAGACCACCGCCACAATCAAACCATCGATCAGCCGCGGCGCAAAAGGCAGTGTGTCGATCGAGTACACCTCGGCCGAGAGATGGATGAAGTGATAGTGTCCGCCGGCCCAGGCGGCGAGATAGCCAAGCGCCAGGCCAATGATGGTGCCGATGATGCTGATCAGCAGGCCTTGCAGCAAAAAGATGCGGCGAACCTGCGCCGGCTCGACGCCAAAGCTCATCATCACGGCGATGTCGCGCGTCTTCTCCATCACCATCATAGTGAGGGCAATGAGAATGTTGAGCGCGGCGACAATAACGATCAGTGCGATGACGATGAAGGTGACCACCTGTTCGAGTTTGAGAGCACGGAAGAGTTCGCGGTTCACCTCCATCCAGTTGGTGGTCATGAAGCCTTTACCTGCGGCCTCTTCGATCGCCTTGCCGATCTGGGGAGCGCGGTACATATCGTCCACCTTGAAGCTAACAACCGAGAGCAGGTCAGGCTCGCTGAAGAGGCTCTGCGCGTCACTGAGGCGCATGAAGGCCATCGCCGCATCGTACTGATAAAAGCCAGACTGGTAGATGGCGGCGACGCGGAAGCGTTGATACTTGGGCGCAAGTCCGAGCGGCGTCAACTCGCCCTGGGGGCTGGTGACGAGTACGCTGTCGCCCACCTGCGCGCCGATGGTCTCTGCAAGGTCTTTGCCGAGGACCAGAGGCGGGTAGGGCGCGTTGACGGAGCCCTGACCGGGAAACAGTTGCGCATCGCGGCCCGGCGCTTCAGGATCGAGATCCTTGGCCGAGCCGGAGGTGATGGTGTCGAGCAGGCTGCTCACCGTTCGCTCTTGCACCGGAAGAATGCCTTTGATGAGTGCAAAGCCGGCCCGTGGCCCTCGCGAAACCAGCACCTGTCCATAGATACCCGGTGCGGCGGCGGTCACATGCGGCACGCGGCGCAGGCGTTCAAGCAGAGGCCGCCAATCGCGAATGCCATCCGACTGAACCCGCATCAGATCCACATGGGCCGAGGCTCCGAGCAGCCTGTCTTGCAGGTCGCGCCTCATGCCGTTGGTGATGGCCAGCGCGATGATGAGCGCGGCCACTCCGGCGGCCACTCCGGCAACGGAGATCGCGGTGACCACACCCACCACGGCTTGCCGCCGCTTGGCCTTGAGGTACCGCGCCGCCACATACAGTTCAAATCGCATTGCGCCTGCTTGTCTTCAACCGTTACCGCTGTGAGCTATTTCTCCGAGGCGGGAATGATCGTCTTGGCTGCGCCAACATTGTCGTGCCGATCATACGCGCGGACAGCGATCAGGTGTTCGCCCGGCTTGGTTTGAGCAGGCAAGGAGATATGAACATCATAGTGCTCGCGCTTCGAATCCGAGAGCCCGCCAACCGGCTCGATGTACTGCCATGGGCCTGCGTCGAGCGAGTACTCCGCGCGTGCGATGGGAGAGAAGGCATCTTCAGCATCGAAGATCACATGAATCTTCCCCAAGCATCCTAATCCCGCACAAGTGAGCGGCTCTGCGCTAGCCGTTAACCCGCTCAGGACTGGCGGCGTAGTGTCCACCTCAAAACGCTCGCTGACCTTTTCGGCTGTAAGAGCTTCAGACGGCGTGTGCGAGGGCGCATCGCTCGCAACAACCTTGATCTGGTAGCCGCCATCGGGAATCAATGCGGCGTCAAAGCTGTAAGCCTTGTCCGTAACGTCGGCCTTGAGCTGCCTCCACACGCTCTCGCCGTCGCCGCGGAGAAAGAGCGAATAGTTCAGTTCGTCTCCGTTGTCGTCGTGCGCAGCCCAGCGAACGGTGACGGCGGTGCGATCCTTGGCAGCCTGTAACGGAGACGCGGAACCAGCGTCGAAGCTCACCACTGCATTCTGGCTGGAGACGGGAAAGGCAACGTTGACCATAGCCTGCTGGCTCTGCGCCAGAGTCAGCGGATTCACACGCGCGCCTGGCACCACCACCAGATCGTCCACCACCGGAGCGGCGTTGACGGGCAGATAGTTAACGCCGACAGATCCAATTGAACCTTTTGCGTGGAGCACGGCCTTCCATTGCAGATAGCGGCCGGCGGGCGAGGCCACAGCGCCGTCCTTAAGTGGCAGCCATTCAGACCAGCCACGCACAGGTTGTTCGACGTTGCCTGTGCGCGTGAGCAGTTCATAGTTGGCCGAACCCGGCTCGACCTCGACGCGTCCAAAGCGCGCCGCTGCCCCGGCGTCCAGCACATCGCTCGCGAATTCATGCTTCTCTGCACTCGCAGCCAGCCGGCAGAGCTTGCCGGTGTTGCCCGTGCCGATGAGAATGCCGACCGCACCTTGCCCGACGGCGAGGCTCAAGCCCTGCTGCGCCTGCAAATGGGCAATGTCGGCATAACTGCCGTCGGCGGCGATCTTGAAGACGCGTCCGCGGTTGCCGGTGAGTACAAGCAGTCCATCGGTCTGCGAGGCCAGAGCGTAGACAACCTCATCCTTGCCTGCCCAGAGCTTGCGCGGCGCCTGGCCTTCCGTCAGGGCATAGATCTCGCTGCCTTCCGGCACCGAAGCGCTCGTGTTGGCCGCTTGCAGCGAACCCGGCTGGACAATCGTAAAGCTGACCGAGCCCATCCCTTGCACAGGCAGCGGCGGCAGCGGATTGCGGCTCTTGTCGCCCACGCTGGCCGCGTAGATCGTTCCGTTCGCGGATACGGCGAGCGAGGTGATCTCACGCCGCGGCGCATCGAAGAGCACGTAACCTTTACCTTCAGGACTGATGCGATAGACGAGACCAGAGCCATCGGAGCCTGCGATCAGGTTGCTCTTCGCGTCCCAGGCAAGCGAACGAATGTGGGTCTCGTCGCTCTTGAAGAAGAGTTCAGGCTTTGTGCCGGGCTTGGCGACATCGACTCGGTAGACCGCTCCCGGCCCGCCGGTAGCAATGTAGAGGCGGCCCGCTGAGTCAAAGGTCATTTCCCAGATGTAGTGCGCCTTTGCGTCGGCCTTGTCGCTGGCCGTTTTGCCGCCAGGAGCGATTGCGCCATCAAATAGAGCCGCATCGAAGACGACCGTGGCGCTGGCGTCGTTCTGTTTGGCGGTTGCATCGGGCTTGAGCCGATAGACCTTGCCGCTGGGCAGCGTGGCCGCGTAGAGCGCGCCATCCGGTCCGATGCGGACCACCTGCACGGTCAGGTCTTTGGTCTCAAAGAGAGTAAACGGTTTGTCGCCTTGTCTACCTCCCGTACGCAGCACAGTCGCAGGCGAGGCCGTTCCAACGTAGGCCGTGCCGACTCTGTCCGCAGCAACCGACCAGACGGTCGTCGACGGCGTGGTGAGCACTTCGGTCAGGCCAGGCCCTTCGCGCAGATGCCCGTCGCTCGTGAGCGCAACTCCTTGCGGCGTGCCTTTTTCAAACTCCTCGAGACGCGACTGGTTCCAGAGATGTGTGCCCTGGGCTGAAGAGACAAGAGAAGCGCCAGCCAGCGCGGCAACGGCCAGCGCGGAGAGACGAACTGCAGAACGGGGAATGGTAAGGAGAGAAAGATACATTCTGGGGTTGAGTTTACTAAAGTTGGGTGAAAAGAGGCATATTACCGGCGGAGATAACGAGTGGGTGCAACTGTTTGGGGCCACGCCGGGGATTGCGCGGTGGAATCGATGAGGTTCGTGGCTTCCCACCCTTTCCGCAGAAAAAAGCGGAAAGGATGGGGCACGGAGCTTCTATGTCTCCCCAATAAAGAACTAGACGACGCTGGCAGGTGGCACACTGGGTTGAACCATAAGCTGAAGGTGCCCCATCCTTGAATCGCTCCTTTTATTCAATAGCGGAGGCCAAGAACCCTCAGCGAGCGAAGAGCGAGCAGTGGCCCCACCGCAGGCGGGTGCCCCACATCTCGATTCTGTGGGAGACGATGAACCTTCGTTCCGAATGAAACGAAGAAGCCCACGTCGTTTGAGGTGCCCCAGGTCCGGATCTTAGGACTGAGCATGATCCCGCGCCTTTTCACTGGCGCGGGACGTGCCGAAGGCGGCTGCCCCACCGCAGGTGGTCAATGG
>Ga0302322_100000036_pt1 | contig 71256 bp, 68 predicted proteins | sample Fen_T0_2_FD_203757 | JGI IMG/M metagenome (GOLD analysis project Ga0302322, IMG submission 203757) | Peat permafrost microbial communities from Stordalen Mire near Abisko, Sweden - Fen_T0_2 | ecosystem: Environmental > Terrestrial > Soil > Wetlands > Permafrost | place: Sweden: Abisko...
GTTGGCCCGTAGGACCTGGCCGTTGACCCAACGCCCGTCCGGACCGGTCAGGAACGCGACGACCCGGGCGATGTCGTCGGGCGTGCCCAGGCGTTCCAGCGGTGGCTGCTGGGCCAGCCGCTCGATGGTCGCCTCGTCCTTGCCGTCCAGGAACAGCTCGGTGGCGGTGGGGCCGGGAGCGACGGCGTTGACGGTGATGTCCCGCCCGCGCAGCTCGCGCGCCAACACCATGGTCATGGCCTCCACCGCGCCCTTGCTGGCGGCATAGGCGCCGTAGGTGGGGAACTGCAGCCCGACGACCGACGTGGAGAACGTGACGACGGCCCCGCCGTCGCGCAGCCGGCGCGCCGCCTCCCGGGCCACGACGAAGGTGCCCCTGACGTTGGTGCGGTGCAGGGCGTCCAGCTCGTCCAGATCCAGCTGCGCGATCGGCGCCAGGTACATCCGGCCGGCCGAGTTCACCACCACGTCGACCCCGCCGAAGGTCTCGGTCGCGGTGTCGAACAGCGCTGCCACCGCCTTCTCGTCCGCCACGTCCGCAGGGGCGGCCACGGCCCGCCCGCCGGAGCCGGTGATCTGCTGCACGACCTCGTCGGCGGCGGCCCGTGAGCTGGCGTAACCGACGACGACGGCCTGGCCCGCAGCCGCGAGGGTGGTGGCGACGGCGCGGCCGATACCGCGCGAGGCGCCGGTCACGACGGCCACTCGTGGCCCTGTCATCACGATCACTTCCCGTCTGTACTGATGATACGTCGAATGCGTTTCATCGATACAACAACGGTAGCACGCCGTCGATTCACCGCTAGCGGTAGTGCGTATCATCGCTACATGCCGATCTCAGGAGCGTTGGACGCCGCGGCGGACGGGCCGGGCGACGGCCGGCGACGGCGGGGCACCGCCGACGCCGACGACCAGGCCGGGGTCCGCGCCGCCCTGATCGCGGCGGCGACGCACCAGGTGGCCACCTCCAGCGACGGCGACCTCGCCACCCGGGCCGTGTGCGAGGCGGCCGGCGTGACGCAGCCGGTGCTGTACCGGCTGTTCGGCGACAAGCGCGGCCTGCTCGACGCCGTGGCGGACGCCGGTTTCGACCGGTACGTCCAGCGCAAGAGCGAGCTGGAGTCCACCGCGGACCCGGTCGCCGACCTGCACGCCGGCTGGGACGACCACATGACCTTCGCCGCCGACAACCCGGCGGTCTACCGGCTGATGTTCGCGCCACGACCGAATTCGGCGGCCGGCACCTACCAGCGCGTCCTGCACCTGCTCGAGGCGACGCTGCTGCGGTGCGCCGCGATAGGCGCGTTGACGACGTCGCCCCGCCTGGCCGCCCAGCTGATCCTGCCCGCCAACATCGGTCTGGCCCTGAGCCTCATCGCCCGTCCGACACTGTTCGACGATCCGGCCCTGTCCCACCGGACCCGCGACGCCGTGTTCGCCGGGGTACTCACCGAGGGTGCGGCCGCGACGGACCCCGATCCCGTGGCCGCCGCCGCCCGCCGGCTACGCGCGCAGCTGTCCCTGACCGGCACCCAGGCGCTGGAACCCGCCGAGGCTGCCCTGCTGGACCGCTGGCTCGGACGGATGGACGCAGGGGCAGCCGGGATCGAACCCCGGACAGCCCCGAACTAGCTCAAGATCACAGACACGTGCAGAACGATCACACTCCCCGTAGCACCCACCTCAGGTGTAGCGGTGGTTCTTCTCCGGGTGCCCGGCCGGTCGCCGGCAGCTCTTGTTGCCCATGTTGCGATGCCCGCACAACGCCGGCTCGTCCGCCGGGTCGGCGGCCGGCACCAGCGAGGCCGACTCCACCGTGACAGCCCCCGTCGCCACCGCGCCGGCGCCGGCGTCGTCGGGCGTCGCCACCGGATCCTGGAACAGGGCCGGAACCACCGCCTCGCCGCCCTCCTCGGCAGCCGCGGGGGCATCGGGACGAGCCGGCGTCTTCGTCGGGGTGACCCGCGCCGGCGTGGACGGTGTACCTGCCCCGGGAACAGCGGCCGCCGCGAGGCTTGCTCGGTAGGCGGCGAACCGGGCTTCGCGCATGGCGCGCTGCGCATCGACCTTGCTCATCCTGTGAGCGTAGACCGATGGCGGCCCGGCCGGTGCCGGCGAGCACCATCACCCACGGGAAGGGGAGGCGTCGGGCCCGGACTCAGCCCCCCAGCTCCTGCGGGCCCGCGGCCGCGCGGATGCGCTTCAAGCCGGCAGCGAAGTCCCCTTCGGCCGCCAGGGAGGCCGCGATCACGTCCAGGCCGGGGACGTCACCGAACCGGTCGACCAGCAGCACGTGAAGAGCCTCGGCCCGAGCCTCCGTACGCCCCTCCGACTTGCCACGGGCCTCACCACGGGCCTCACCACGGGCCAGGAGCTCCTGGCCGAGGGCGGTGCCTTCCAGAACGTTGGTCATGTTTCTCCTCTCCAACGCATCGCGGATGAGGACGGCGATGCGTTCGCTCTTCAGGATAGCCAGCTCCACCAGCACCGTCTGGTGCTCGACGTCCGCCTCGAGGGCGATCTGGTCGACGATGTCGTCGATCAGAAGCTCCGCCTGGTCAGTGCTCCAAAGGGCCAGCGGCGCCAGCGGCCCGGCCAGGAGCGGCGCGGGATCCAGCTTCGTGACATCCACCGCGTCGTAGTCCAGGGACAACCGCCCGTACCGGTAGCGACCTGTGTAGGGGCCACCGATCGGCATGATCACAACCTGCCGTGGCGCCGAGCCGTACCGAGCGGCCAGCAGGGTGAAGTAGGTCGCCATGCGCAGCTCGAAGCCGTTCTCGGGCCGCGTCTGGATCTCGACGTGAACCACCTGCTCGCCGCCGTCGGCCTCGACGACCTTGAACACCCGATCAGGTAGCACCGGGCGCTGCCGCTCCGTCGGCAACTCCAGGAGCCTCGCGGCCCGGATCGGGATGTTGCAGATCAACTCCAACGCTTCGAAGGGGAAGCACTCGAAGACGCGCTTCCACGTCCCGTCCCAGTCGTTGCGACCACCCGGGACGCCCTGACCGTCATCGCCACACACATGGTCCCCCAACCTTGCCCGCCGTGTCATTCATGAACCTACCAATGGAGTTGCTATCCGCATAATCAACCAGAGTGTCGACTCGATGCCACATCAGGTCGTCGGGCGGCGACAGCCGCCTCCTCGCCGCGTAAGGTCTGGCCATGACCTCGGTCCCCGGCTGGGGTGTCGTCACGTCGACGGCGGCGCCCGTGCTGCTGATCGGCGGTTGGACACTCGCAGCCGCCCTACGACCGGACCCTTTCGACTCCGTGAAGCTGACCATCAGCGACCTCGCGGCGCTCGACGCACCCAACCGTTGGGTGATGACCGCGGCACTGGTCGGGGTCGGCGTGGCACATGTGGGCACTGCGCTGGCGTTGCGCCCGGCCGCCCCGGCGGCACGTTGGCTGCTGGCCACCGGCGGGGTGGCGACCGTGCTGGTGGCGGCGAGCCCGCTTCCGGCCGACGGCGGCCCTGCCCCGGCTCACGCCCTGGCCGCCGGCGTCGCCTTCGTCGCACTGGCCACCTGGCCCGCCGTGAGCCGGCGCCGCGGCCACCCCGTTCGTCCAGGCGAGAAGTCAGGCGGTGTCGATGCGGACCGCGTCGCGAGCGGTGTCCTGCTGGCCTCCCTCGGCTGGTTCTTCACCGAGCTCCTCAACAGCACCGATCGGGTCGGGCTCAGCGAACGCGTCGCCGCCGGCGGCCAGGCGCTGTGGCCCTTGGTCGCCGTCCTGCTCACCCGCCGGAACCGCCGCACTCGCTGAACCGGTACTTCCGCTGAACCGGCACGCGGGCCGACCGGACGGCGGACGCCATCTGCCCCAAAACCCGCGCGAAGGGCGCGCCCAGGATGTTTTATGGCCTTGCGGCACGATTCGCCGCACAACAGGGTCGCGCCGCGGGGGTAAGAAGCGGGCGGCCGTCGACGTACCGGGGGGTACACATCATGAATCAGCGCTTTCGCGCGCGCTTTTCCGCCTGCCTGCTCTCGGGGGTGGTGGTCGCAGCACCCCTGCTCGCGGCAGGAACGCCGGCCTGGGCACGCAGCGGCCCACGGCTGGACGTCGCCAGGACCTGGCACTTCACCCTCGGCGCGCAGGTGCCGCAGGCCGTCGTCCCCTACTCCACTCCGGACACGTACCTGATGCACGCGGGTGTGCCCGTCCAGCTCGACTGGCGCGCCCGCAGCAGCGTGGGCATCGACCACGTCGACGTGTCCGTCCACCTGCCGGGCGGCACCGACCCCGTCACCGTGCTGCCCGTGCTCACCGGCACCACGGCGAGCAGCTGGCTGACCACCCGCCCGGACACCTGGGCGTTCCCCGGTGGGGGAAATGCCAAGGGCCCCAAGACCTACCGGGTCACGGCGGTCGACACCCGGGGAGCGTCCACCACCGTCGACGGGATCGTGCTGGACCGGGTGCACTCCGAACAACAGGACGGAGCCACCTACTCCGGCGTGGAAGACGGCTTCCCCGCCCACCCCACCGCCACCAGCACCTGGCAACAGGTCACGGGAGCGGACCTCGATGAGGGCAGCGCGCTGCAGACCACGACGCGCGGGGCTCGCATCGACGTCCCCGTCAGCACCCACGACCAGCAGGTGTTCGCCGTGGAGGCGAGCACCGGCCCCGGCCACGGGCGGTTCGACGTCCTCGTGGACGGCGTCAAGGTCGGCTCGGCGAACACGGCCGGGACGACGGACCGGCAGCGCATCCTGGTGTTCCAGTACGCGCTGACGGCGGGCACCCACACGGTGTCCGTGGTCAGCGCCGGACGGCCGAGCGGTTCCACCGTGACCGTGGACGGCTTCTTCCTGTCCGACTGACGCCGCCTGCGCAGCGGGCCGTGACCCGGTCGTGGCCCCTCCGAGGCCACGACCCGCTGCACGTCACCACACGGCAACTGACCGCATTCGTCACGAACAGGGAATGCGTGCGAAGAATCCCTGCCGTTGGGTCGGTGAAGACCTCGACGAACGTCGACAACACCAGCGGCTCGCCGTCGACGGGGTATGTCGACCACGTCGATCTCGTCTCTCCGGGGGCGATCTCCTGCCGGTCGGGAATCCACTCACAGAATGGATCGCGACGACCGAGCGGTCCACCGTGACCGTCGGCGTCCTCGTCCGGTCCGACTGATACCGCTCGCGCAGCGGGGGCGTGGCCACCGACGGCCACGCCCCCGCTGTCGTGCGGTGCATCGCCGGGCCGGCGCGGGCAACGGCCCTGCACTGAACGGTTTTCACCCTGCCGCCCGTGGTGCACGCCGCAGAGGTGACCGCGCGCGGACCCTCCGCGGGTCGCGCCGGGCCGCCGGGCCGCTCGAGCGGCAGGCCCGCGCGGAGTGCTCCCGGGCCGCCGGGACACGCCCGGTCGAGGTCAGGACGCCCCCGCTCGCCCGCCGCTGCGTGACGGGTCCCCTCCGCCGCGCGCCGGTCGTCGCCGCTCCGCCGTCGGCCGGCGCGGGAGACTGACGGGCGCGACCGAGGACGGCCCCGTATAGCCATTGACAGTTTCGTGTGCGGCCGTGATGTTAACTGCGTATTGCTCGGATCGGGGGCTCGGTGGGCGCGAGCAGAGCGTCACCCACTGGGTCACCCGGGAGCAGCATCGACGTCACCTACTCGGGAGAGACCCATGAAGAGACGGTCTGCCGTCCGCGTCTCGCTGGCGGCCGCGCTAGCCGCCGCCGGGTTGTTCATCACCACCCAGGCGAATGCCGCCGCCGGCGGCTCGGGCCCCTACCCGGCCGATTACCAGTCGCCCACCCCCTTCGCCAACCACACGGTCTACCGGCCCGTGACGCTCCCCGGTGAGAAGCTGCCGGTCTTCGCCTGGGGCAACGGGGGCTGCGGCGCCGACGGAACGGCGCAGGCGCCCTTCCTGCGGGAGATCGCCTCGCACGGGTTCCTGGTCATCGCCAGCGGCGCCCCGGGCGGCTCCGGCTCGACGACGTCCCAGCTGATGAGCCAGTCGATCGACTGGGCGGTCTCGGAGAACTCCCGGCAGGGCAGCGCCCTCTACGGCAAGATCGACACCAGCAAGATCGCCGTGGGCGGCTGGTCCTGCGGCGGCCTGGAGGCGTACGCCGTCTCCAACGACTCGCGCATCACCACGACCACCATCTTCAGCAGCGGGTTGCTCAACGACAGCGACGACTACCAGCTCAAGCGGCTCACCAAGCCCATCGCATACTTCATCGGCGGCTCCAGCGACATCGCCTACGCGAACGCGATGGACGACTGGGGGAAGCTGCCGGCGGGCCTGCCCGCGTTCATGGGGAACCTGAACGTCGGCCACGGCGGCACGTACACCCAGACCAACGGCGGCGAGTTCGGCCGGGTCGCCGTGCTCTACCTCAAGTGGCGTCTGAAGGGTGACACCACGGCCGGCTCGAACTTCGTCGGCAGCAGCTGTGGCCTGTGCCGGTCGGGGCAGTGGCAGGTGCAGCAGAAGAACCTCACCCTCGACACCGGCACGCCGACGCCGACCCCGACGACGTCGACGCCTCCGACGTCGACGCCCCCGACCTCGACGCCGCCCACGTCGACGCCGCCCACCTCGACCCCTCCGACGTCGACGCCACCGGCCGGCGGCTGCACCGCCACGTTCGACCCGGCGATCAACGCCTGGACCAACGGCTTCGTGGCCAACGTGAAGATCACCTCCACCTCCACGATCAACAGCTGGACGGTCCGGGTGAACCTTCCCGCCGGTGCCACGGTCACCAGCAGCTGGAACGGCACCTTCTCCGGATCGTCCGGCTCGGTGACGGTGACCCCGTCAGCCGCGTGGAACGCACAGGTCACGCCGTCCTCGCCGAAGGCCTTCGGGTTCCAGGGCGTGGGCTCCCCCACCGGGATCAGCCTCTCCTGCGCCGCGGGCTAGGCACTCACCCGCAGCAGCACGAAACGATCGGCGCGGTCCGGTGACGTCGTCCGTCACCGGACCGCTCGCCGTCGGTCGGCGCGCAGCAACCACGCAACTGCTGCCCGCGCACGAGAACCCGCACGCGGCCTCCTGCACCACCGGCGGCGCTGCCGCAAACGCTCTCGGAGCGTCGGGGACGCCGCCTATGATGCGATCATGAAGCGTTCCAGAGTGCTGGCGGCGTCAGGGGTGGTCGCTGCGGCAACGGTCCTGCTCACGGCCGTACCGGCGTCGGCGAACACGGTCTCGGGCGGCAGCGTCTCCTGCGGTCCCGACCAGGTGGTGCAGATCAGCTGGAGCCAGAACAAGGCGGGGTACGACTCGTACGGGATCAACGCAGCGCCGTCGGGCAGCTTCTCCGCCCCCAAGGGTGCGGACTGGATCACGACTGGCCGGCGCTCGATCTCCTCGTGGGCGGTGAAGTCGCTGACGTCGGGTGTCGTTCTCTCCCACGGCTCCGCCGGTTGCGTCGACCGGCCAGCCAGCTGACAGCAAAGGCCCCGCAGGAGCCACTCACCCCACGGGGTCGCGCGAGATGCGCCTGGGCAGGGCGAACACGAGGCCGAACGCGACGACGGCGAAGGCGGCGCTGACGGCCAGCGCCAGCGTCGCCGCGTGCCCGAAGCCGACCGCGAGGTTGTGGCCCACGACCTTCTGGATCGCCGCCGCGGCCGCCTCCCGGCCCTGGGGGTGGGCGGCGACGGCCTCCGCCTGCTGGGCCGGCGTCGGGGCGTAACTGCGGGGGAGGTTGCCGAACAGCACGGAGCCGATGACGGCGATCCCGATGGCGGAGCCGATGCGCTGCACCGTGCCGATGACCCCGGAGGCCGCCCCCGCCTCGGCGCGGTCGACGGTGGCGACGATGAACTGCGCGTTGGGAGCGATGAACAGGCCGGAGCCGATGCCGGCGACGGCGAGCGGGCCCAGCAGCTCCCAGTGGGTGAGGTCCTGCGGCGCGATCAGCAGCAGCACCAGGCACAGGCCGCTGAGGCCGACCGCGACCAGCCCGGTGCCGACGACGAGGACGGTGCGGCCGAGCCTCTCCGCCAGCCGGTTGCTCAGCGACGCGCCGACGATGCTCCCGATCGCGAACGGGATCGAGACCAGACCTGATTCGAGGGCGGTGTGGCCGAGGCCGGCCTGCCAGAAGATCGAGATCGTGAAGAAGATGCTGGTGAAGGCGGCGAAGTAGACCATGGCCAGCACAACTCCCCCGGTGAACGACGCGTGCGCGAAGAGGCGCGGCGGCACCAGTGGCTGGTTCCCTCGACGGGCGACGGACACCTCCCAGAACGCGAAAGCGACGACGAGCGCGACGCCGCCCCCGATCGACAGGTAGGTCCACAGCGGCCAGCCGTCCTGCTGACCCTGGATCAGCGGCACGAGGATGGCGACCAGCGACGCCGACAGCAGCACGAACCCGACGAGGTCCACCCCCGCTCGGCCCTTGGCCTCGGCACCGCTCGGCAGCAGCAGGAAGGCCGCGACGACGGCGACGACCCCGAACGGGAGGTTGACGAAGAAGATCGAGCGCCAGCCCCTGGTGTCGCCCAGCCATTGGATGAGCAGGCCACCCACGAGCGGACCGAGCGCCGTGGAGAAGCCGATCGCCGCGCCGAAGATCGCGAAGGCCGTACCGCGCGCCCGGCCCGGGAACATCAGCTGGATGAGGGCGGTCACCGGGGGGAAGAAGATGCCACCGGCGAGGCCCTGCGCGACCCGGGCCACGATGAGTGTCGTGGTGTCGCCGGACATCCCCGCCGCCAGGCTGGCGGCCGTGAACCCGGCGAGCCCGACGATGAAGACCCACTTGTGCCCGATCCGGTCGCCGACCCGGCCCGCCGGGATGAGCGCGAGCCCGTAGGCGAGCGCGTAGCCGGAGATGATCCACGACAGGGCCGCCTCGTCAGCGTGCAGGCTGTTGCGGATCGTCGGCAGCGCCACGTTGACGATCGTCGTGTCGAGCAGGGCCATGGCGATGCCGAGGATCAGGACGGCGAACGCCATCCAGGTCCTTCTGTCCACACCGGAGGCCGTCATGGTCGGGGTGGTGGCGGTCATCGGGGCGATGTCCTTCCGGGGCGCTCAAAGGATCGCGAGCCGGGAGCCGGCGCGATGTGCGCCAGCATGCCCTCCAGCCGGTCATCCTGCCCCTCCACGGTCTGCACCTGCGGCGTCCACCGCTCGAGGTCAGGGCTTCTCGAACCCGGCCTGGGTCAGCATCGCGGCGCCGTCCGGGCCCAGCACGTAGTCGACGAACGCCGTGGCCAGCTCGGCGTTCTTCGAGGCGGTGAGCGTGGCGATCGGGTAGCTGGTGGACGCGTTGACGTCGGCGGGGATCGTGATGCCCTTGACCTTGGCGCCGGCCGCGAGGACGTCGGTGACGTAGACGATGCCGGCGTCGGCCTCGCCCAGGCTGACCTTGGACAGGGTGGCCTTGACGTCGGCCTCGTTGCTGACCGGCGTCACGGTGAGCTTGGCGTTGCCGAACACCTTCCGGGCGCCCACGCCGCAGGGCACGGCCTCGGCGCACAGCACGACCTTGACCCCCGGCTTGGCCAGGTCGGACAGCTGGGTGATGGCCGCGGGATTGGCGGGCGGGACGGCGATCTCCATCACGTTCTTCGCGAACGTCCTCGGGTCGGCGGCCGCTTTCGCAGCGACGACCGCGTCCATGTTCTTGGTGGAGGCCGAGGCGAACACGTCCGCGGGCGCGCCGCTGGTGATCTGCGTCGCGAGCGTTGAGCTGGCCCCGAAGCTGAAGGTCACCTTCGCGCCGGGGTGGGAGGCCTCGAACTGCTTGCCCAGCGCGGTGAACGACTCGGTGAGCGAGGCGGCCGCGAGCACCGCCAGGTTCCCGGTGACGCTGTCGCCCGAGGAGGAGGACGTCGCCGAACTGCCGGACGCGGCGGAGGTGGACGGGGCCCCGGCGGATCCGCCGCCGGAACCGGAACCGCACCCGGCGAGCAGGGCGGAGGTGGTGGCCACGGCGGCCAGGACACGCAGGGCAGGACGACGCACAGTGAGCTCCCAACAAGTGGATGACGGGCAGGAGAAGGCGGAGCGTGCAGCGGTGGCGCGACTCCGCCCAGCGACGGACCGTGTCGTCGCTGACGCCGAGCAGTTCCGCCGCCTGGCGCAGCCGGAACGACGTCATGACCCTGGATCATAACCGCAGCAGCGGAGTACCTTAGTGATTCTTTCCGCTTGTTCGGAGCTAGTGACCTTCATGAGTCGCAACTGCGTCATGGGCCGAGAACGCCTCGGCCTGTCGGGGCGACCGGCTCCGCCCCGATCGTCCCCTGCACGTCCGCGGGCGGCGCCAGACAGGGGGACGACGTCACGAGCACGTCGGCGCCGGCGGCGGCGAAGGCGGCCGCGTTCACGTCGGTGACGCCGCCGGCCACCGCCAGGACGGGGTGCAGCCCGGCGCCGTCCAGCCTGCGCCGCAGTGCCGCGACCTGCTCAGGCATGAAGCGTTCCAGTTGGACGACGTCGACTCCACGGCGGGCCAGGCCACCCCGCTCGCCGCCTGCCCGGTGAGGTCGAACCATGATCGCCCGTCACGCTCCCACCACAGTCACATTGAACCGCAGATCAGGACGGATCAACGCTGGTCGTCCAGAATTTCGGACAGATATCCCCGGCATTCTCCGTAGTTGCGGCTCTCATCACCATCGGGCGGGACGTCGGGCCCTGGACCAGATCGCGACCCGGCGCTGCCGGGCGGCCCCGCCCCCACGATCACGCCGTGCGTCAGCCGACGTCCCTGGACCGGAAGGCCAGAAGTCCCCACGCGACGAGCACGAGGGCCGTCGCGCCCTGCACGACCAGCGGGGTGATGCTCACCTGCGCCGCGGGCAGGTGCGGCGCCTGTTCGAAGGGGGACAACTGCCTGACCCAGTGCGGCAGCTTCAGCACCGGGCCGAGGAAGCCCACCACGAAGCAGCCCACCACCCCCACCCAGACGATACCGAGCGCACCCGGGACCAGCCCGAACAGACCGACGGCGACCGCGGCGACCAGCCACAGCGCAGGCAGGTAGGCCAGGGCCGCGCCCACCAGTGTCGGTACCCGGGCCCAGTGACCGGTCTCGAGGGCGTAGGGCACACCTGCGCCCAGGCCACCGGCGACGAGGACGACGAGACTGCCAGCCCAGGCGACGAGCAGCTGGGCGGCCAGCCAGTGGACTCGCCCGGTGGGCGTCGCTAGCACGAGCTCGGCGTGCTGGCTCGTCTCCTCGGCGCGCGCGTGCTGGAGGATCTGCACAGGGCAGCAGCAGGCGACGAGCGCGAGCACCATCGTGGCGGTGGCGAAGTAGGAGTCGATCAGGCTGGGGCCACCGGCCCCCGCGAAGAGGTCCCGCAAGGTCTGGTTGTCCTTGACGAAGCTGTCCACGTCCTCGGCGATCGAGCCGTAGGCGACGCCGAGCACGACCAGCGCGCCCGACCAGCCCAGCACCGTCGCGCGGTCCAGGCGCAGCGCCAGGCCGAGCGGGCGACCCAGCCCGGGCGCAGCGCGTCCCGGGCCGGGGCGGGCCGGCGCGAGACCGGCACCCCAGTCCCGGCGTCCGGCGAGCGCGTGCGCCACCAGCAGCAACGCCACGGTGACCCCCGCCGGGACGACGAACGGCCACCACCGCTCACCGGCGAACGGTCGCGCCTTCTGGGACCAGCCGATGGGGGACAGCCACGAGAGCCGGGCGTCGTGGATGTCGCCGATCGCCCGCAGGACGAAGGCGTAGCCGAGGACGATCCCCGCCAGGCCCGAGGCGGTCCGACCGTTCTCGACCAGTTGCGCGGTCACCAGGGACACGGCGGCGAACACCACGCCGACCGCCAGGGACGAGGCGCCGAAACTCAGCGTTCCCACGACCGGCAACCCTTGGGCGACGAGCCCGACCACCACGACCAGCGCCAGCACGACGTTCATCCCGGTGACCAGCAGCAGCGCAGCCGCCGTCTGGGCATTGCGCCCCAGCGGCGTCGCCCGCAGCAGTTCGGTGCGCCCGCTCTCCTCCTCGGCCCGCGTGCAACGGGTCACCATCAGCAAGGTCATCAGGGCGACCAGGACGAGCACGAAGGAGCCCGACTGGAACGCCACCTCACCGCCGACCGTGGTCAGCCCCTGGACCGGCCCGTTGAAGGCGATGGCGCCGGCGTTCCCCTGCGCGGCGAGCGCCGCCTGGTCGAGGTCGGCCTGGGTGGGGTAGAGATCCCGGATCGACTGTGTGGTCACCAGGACCAGCGCGGTGATCCCGACCAGCCACGCCGCGATTCGCAGGCGCTCACGCCGCAGGCCGAACCCGAGCAGGAACGCCGTGCCGGTCAGGTCCTTCCCCGCCCGGCGGTGGTGCGGCCGGGCGAGGGCGCGGGGCGCACCGCCGGTGGGCGCCGGAGCCTGGGCCGCGGTCACCGGAGGGTTCCGGCGGGCTCGTAACTGCCCAGGAACAGCTCCTCGAGCGTGGGCGGCTGGCTGGTCAGCGCGCGCAGACCGTGGCCCAGCAGCAGCTGCATCACCTCCGCGAGATGGCCGTCGTCCACCGTGAAGGTCGCGTGGTTCCCGTCCAGGTGCAGCCCGTCCACACCGGCCACGCGGTCCAGGTCGGCGGCCGGGCGGTCGGTGAGCGCGCCGACCGAGGTGCGCGAGCGGGTGCGCAACTCGGGCAGCGTGCCGCTGCGCAGGACGCGGCCGGCCCGCACGATCGTCACGCGGTCGCACAGGGCCTCGACCTCGGCGAGGATGTGGCTGGACAGCAGCACGGTGCGGCCCTGCGCCTTCAGGTCCCGCACGCAGTCCTGGAACACGGCCTCCATCAACGGGTCCAGCCCCGAGGTCGGCTCGTCGAGCAGGAGCAGCTCGGCCCGCGAGGCCAGTGCAGCGACGAGGGCAACCTTCTGGCGATTGCCCTTGGAGTACGAGCGCGTCCGCTTCGTCGGGTCGAGCTCGAAGCGCTCCAGCAGTTCGTCGCGGCGGGTGTCGTCGAGGTCACCACGCAGCCGGGCGAGGGCGTCGATCACCTCGCCACCGGTCAGCTTGGGCCACAGGTTCACCTCGCCCGGCACGTACACCAGCCGGCGGTGCAGGGCGACGGCGTCCTGCCAGGGGTCGCCGCCGAGCAGCCGGCAGCGCCCCCGGTCCGCGCGTAACAACCCCAGCAGGATGCGGATGGTCGTCGTCTTCCCCGCGCCGTTCGGGCCCAGGAACCCGTGGACCTCCCCCCGTGCGACCTGCAGGTCGAGCCCGTCCAGGGCGCGGGTGCGCCCGAAGGACTTCACCAGACCGGTGATCGAGATCACCGCGCCCGGATCGCCGTCGGCGTCCCTGCCGTCGTCGTGGGTGCGGTCGGCGTCGGTGTGCTTCGTGTCGCTGTTCATGGGCCCTCCCCCGGGCCGGTGACGTACCTGTCCTTCTGCACCGTCCTCCCGATTGACAGTCCATGTCAAGGTGACAACGCCTGCCACTTTGAGAGAGCATGTCGAATCCTTCCGACGGACGCCGTCGGAGCGTGAGGAGGAGCCGTGGCGACATCCGAGGGACCGGGTGGGCGACGAGGGACGCCGCAGGACGGGTGGGACCCTCTGGCGGGCGCGGACCTCCGGCTGCGTCGCCGGGTGCGGACGAAGACCCAGGTGCAGGCCGAGGCGCTGGCGCTCTTCGTGGAGAAGGGGTACGAACAGACCTCGGTCGAGGACATCGCGGACGCCGCAGCGATCTCGCCGCGCACGTTCTACCGGTACTTCAGCTCCAAGGAGGACGTCGTCCTCTGGGACGCCTACGACGACCTGCCTCCCGCGCAGTTGCTCGACGCCCGTCCCGGCGAGGACCCGTTCACCCTCATGACCCGCCGTCTGCGAGCCGTCACGCAGGAGCTCCACGCGCACGATCGCGAGACGTATCTGCTGCGCGCCCAGCTCAGCTACCGGGTGCCGGAGATCCGGGCCCAGTTCGTCAACCGGATCCTCGACCGGCTGGAGCCCTTCTACCGGCAGCTGGAGACGTCCCTGGGCCGCGACCTCGACGACGTGCGGGTCACCGTCCCGCTCGCCGCCGCCTTCGCCGCGATGGTCGTCGCGGTCGAGCGCTGGCAGCGCCACGGCGGCACCGAGAGCCTGCCGCACCTCGTGGACGAGGCCTTCTCGGCCCTGGGGGGCCTGTCCCCCGGCCCGTGACGGCGGGGGCGCGCTCCCCCTCGACCCCCAACGGGACCCCGCGACCAGGGGGGTGGCCCCGATGGAACGGGCTCGCCGAGCGCCCAGGATGAAGTCATCCCAAGGCCGCAACCCGCAGCCTGACCGAGCAGGAGGAGGTGGTCGCCGTGATCACGACCATGACGTCCCCGTACACCCACGACTGCGACCACGGCTTCTGCACCGTCTGCGGATCCGTGTGGCCGTGCTCCCGGGCCCAGCGCACCGCCCAGCCGACCGCCGTCCCGATCGCCCGCCCCGAGTACTTCGACTACTGACCGCCGACAAGGCGATCGGCGCACGGTCCCCGACGTCCCTGCGGTCCCCGACGTCCCCTGCGGTCACCGGCCCTACCCTGGGGAGGTGGAGAGCCAGGGCGCAACACCCGGGGTGCGTGTCGCGTTCGGGACCGACGACAGCACCGCCGTCAGCGACCACATCGTGGCGTGGCTGCGCGAGCACGGCCACGAAGTGACCGTGCTCGCCGACCCCGCCGACTGGCCGGACGTCGGCCGGCGCGTGGGCGAGGCGGTCGCGGCGGGGGCCGCGAACCTCGGGGTGGTCTGCTGCTGGACGGGCACTGGCGTCTCGATCGCCGCGAACAAGGTGCCCGGCATCCGGGCCGCGCTGTGCACCGACGCCGAGACCGCCCGCGGGGCGCGGCGCTGGAACGACGCCAACGTCCTGGCCCTGGGCCTGCGGCTGACCTCGGCGGCCCTCGCCGAGGAGATGCTGTCGGCCTTCCTGCGCACCGGCGTGGACGACGGCGAGGGCGCGATGATCACCAAGGTCGAGCCGGGACGCACCGCCTGACGCCGGGCGCCGGGTCCGGATCAACGGCCGGTCCGGTATCCGCTCGACAACCACCGGGCCCCGGAGAGGGCTGTCCAGGCCGCAGGTCGTACCTGCGACGAACGCCATGGATCCATTGAAGCAATCGCGTCAATTCATCATTCGATGATGACCGCTTCGGTGCCGCAAGGGCGTGTCAGCGCGTCGGGCTCGCCCCGACCGATCCGGCCGTGACGGGCCGGGACGGCATGGGCGACGTCGCCCTGGTGCTCGACGGCAGCCGGGCCGTCGGCACCCCGTGAGCTGAGAGGCGCTCGATTGCCACCTGCCCGCCATGGATACCGCTGCCGAATCATTTCTGATTAAATAGATCGAAATTATCTGCTTTGGATGCCGCCGCCTCGGGTCCGGGAGACCCGTCCGCACCCGCACAGGAGGATCACCGTGGCCGTCCTCGTTTCCGACCTGACCGATCTGATCGGTGACACCCCACTGCTGGAACTGCGCCGCTACGGCGCCCGTCGCGGCCTGCAGGCACGCCTGCTCGCGAAGCTCGAGATGCTCAACCCGGTGGGCTCGGTGAAGGACCGCATCGCCTGGGGGATCATCCGCGACGCCGAGCAGCGCGGCCTCCTCGGCCCCGGCGGCTCGATCGTCGACCTGACCAGCGGCAACACCGGGATCGCCCTGGCCGCGATCGCCGCCGCCCGCGGGTATCAGGCCTCCTTCTACGCCGGCGACAACATCAGCCCGGACAAGCTGGCCCTGCTGCGCGCCTTCGGGGCACGGGTCATCGAGGTGCCGAACACGTTCTTCCTCGACCCCAACGCACTGGAGCTGCTGCGGGAGCGGGCGCAGAAGGAGAACCCCGACGCGTACTTCACCGACCAGGTCGCCAATCCAGTTAATCCCCGGTACCACTACGAGACCACCGGGCCGGAGATCTGGGAGGCGACCGGCGGCAGCGTGGACATCCTCGTGGGTGGGGTCGGGACCGGTGGCACCCTGTCCGGCGCCGGCCGCTACCTGAAGGAACGCAAGCCCGAGGTGCGTGTCGTGGTCGCCGAGCCGGGACTCGGATCGGTCCCGACGGAGGAGAACCCCTACCCCAAGGAGATCGACGGCGTCCACAAGATCACCGAGGCCGAGCCCCAGCAGCTCCCGGCCAACTTCGACCAATCGATCGCCGACGAGTTCTACGCCGTCGAGACCCCCGATGCCTTCGCGACGTCGCGGGCGGTCGCTCGTGAGGAAGGGCTCTTGATCGGCACCTCGGCCGGCGCGATCCTGTTCGCCGCCACCCAGGTCGCCCTGCGTCCCGACAGCCAGGGCAAGACCATCGTGTCGATCGCGTGCGACTCGGCCGAGCGATACCTGTCGACGGGCATCTTCGAGGCCACGACAGGCTGAGCCTCGCGAGGGATCACCGCGCGGGCCGACCGCGCGGTGATCCCTCGCGGCGGTCAGCGGGCCGGCGGTCAGCGGGCGGTGGGAAGGCCCGCGCCGGCCCAGGCGGCGAAGCCGCCCGCCACGTGGACGACGTCGGAGTAGCCGCGGCCGAGCAGCGCCTCGACGACCGGACGGGATCCCGCCACGGACCCGCAGATGACCACGATCGGGGTGCTGGGCTCGGTGATGCCACCCGACCCGAACCGGGCGTCCAGGTCGTCGCGGTCAGTGACAAGGGCGCCGGGAATGGATCCGTTCGCCTCGCGACCCGCCTGGCTCCGGACGTCGATCAGAACAGCTCCTGCGGAGACACGGTGGGCGGCGTCCTCGGGAGAGACCAGCTGCGGCTCAGTGGGCACGGCATTCTCCAATGGCGGGTGATGGCGGGTGATGGCGGGTGATGGCGGGTGATGGCGGCGGGTGACGGGGCTGCCGGGAGCTGCCCGACCGTCCCGACCTCATATTATCGACCGATTTGGTCAAGAACACGCTGTGCCGTCCGGTCCGCCGGAGCTCGGGGACACCGCCGGAGGATGACGGCGGTCCCCGGTACGGGTTCACTGGGCGGATGGCTGCCACACTCCCGCCGGGCGCCGGGTTCGACCGCCACCTGGACCATCTCGTCCACGCCGCCCCCGACCTCGAGTCCGCCGTCCGCGACGTCGCCGGACGGTGCGGGGTGCAGCCGGTCGAGGGCGGCCGGCACCTCGGTCTGGGGACCCGCAACTACCTGCTCGGCCTGGGCGGACGCGCCTACCTGGAGATCATCGGGCCCGACCCCGATCAGCCCGAGCCGGACCGGCCGCGGCCCTTCGGCCTCGACACCCTCACCGGGCCCGCCCTGGCGACCTGGGCGGTACGCCCCGCCGACCTGGACGCCACCGTCGCCCGGGCCCGGGCCCGGGGCTACGACCCGGGTGACGCGCGGCCGATGTCCCGCCGCACACCGGCCGGCGACCTGCTGCGCTGGCGGCTGACGCCGTCGGCCGCCGAGGCAGGTCGCGAGCCCGGCGACAGCCTGCTGCCCTTCCTCATCGACTGGGGTACCACCGCGCACCCCACGGCCTCCGGGATCCCGCAGGTGGCGCTGGTGGGTCTCACGGGCCGGCATCCGCAGGTCGCGGGGGTCCAGCGGGGGCTGGCGGCCCTGGGCGTCCGGCTGGACGTCGAGCACGGTGAGCGACCCGGGCTGACGGCGCTCCTGCGTCGCCCGGACGGCGGCCTGGTTACCCTCGGCTGAGGGCCGCCTCGAACCGGCGCGCCATCACACGATCGGCAACGCGCGACGCCGGACGGACGCCAGCGCGACCGCAGCGGCCAGCAGACTCAGGACGGCGACGCCGGCGGCGACCAGAGCCAGGGCGTGGCCGGTGGCGACAGGCCCGGGACGGGTCACCGACGCCAGGAAGAGGGTCCCGAGCGTGGCCACACCGACCACCTGCCCCAGCTGGACCAGCGTGACGATCACTCCGCTGGCGTCAGCGGCGCGCCGCGGTGGCACGTGCCGCAGCGCGATGGCCATCAACGGACCGTAGGAGCAGCCTCCGGCAGCCCCGAGCAGGGCCGTCACCGCCAGCACCGCGGCACCCGCACCGGGGCCGTCCGCCACCTGGGCGCCCAGCACCAGGTATCCGAGCGACGCCACCAGCAGAGCGACGACGGGCAGCGCCGGGTGCCAGCGCTCCGGCAGGCGACGCCAGTGCAGCCCGGCCAACCCGAAGGCGGCGGCCATCGGCACCAGCCTCAACCCGCTGGCCAGCGCGCTGTAGCCCAGCCCGCTCTGCAGGTGCAGGGTCAGGGCCAGGAAGCAGCCACCGACGCCCATCATCACCAGGAAGATCGCCGCACCGGCCGGCACCAGCCCGGCGGAACGCACCACGGCCGGGTCGATGAGCGGGTGCCCGCCGCGGGCCGCCACCCGACGCTGCACCCGGGCGAACCCGGCCCCCGCCGCCACCCCGGCGACCAGCATCGCCCACCCCCACAGCGGCCAGCCCTCCTCGCGGCCGAGCACCAGCGGAAGAACGACGAGAAACACCGCGCCGGCCAGCAGGACCAGGCCGGGCAGGTCGAGCGGGCGGGCGGCGTCCCCTCCCCCGGCCGGAAGCCGCCGGCGGACGGCGAGCAGGAGCCCGAGGCCGATCGGCACGTTCACCAGGAACGCCGGACGCCACTGGGCACCGGCCAGCAGCCCGTCGAAGAGCCCGGTGCCAACGAGAAGACCGCCGATCACCTGCCCGGCGACCAGCCCGAACGCCAGCACGCCGGTGTAGGCGCCGAGCGCCCGCACCCGGGCCGCCCCGGTGAACCCTCGCTGGATGAGGCTGATCACCTGCGGCACCAGGAGCGCGGCCGAGGCGCCCTGCACGATCCGGAACGCGATCAGGGTGCCCGTCGTGGGCGCCAGCCCGCAGGCCAGCGACGCCAGCGTGAAGCCGGTCAGCCCGATCCGGAACAGCCGGGCGAAGCCGAACAGGTCACCCAGCCGGGAACCGGTGATGAGCAGGACGGCGTAGGCGATGGTGTAGCCGGCGATCACCAACTGCAGGCCGGCGCCGGAGGCGTGCAGGTCGTCCCGAAGGGTGGGGGCGGCCACGTTGACGATGGAGACGTCCAGCAGGGCCATGAACTGTCCGGCGAGCAGCAGCGCGAGCAGCCGGCCGGGTCGCGCAGCGGTCGACGTCGAAGCGGTGGACGTCGAAGCGGTGGACGTCGAAGCGGTGTCGGTCATGCCGCCAACGCTGAGGCCGCGGCGATCCTGGTGGTGAGAGCCTGGTGATCCTGGTACCGACAGCACCAGTCACCGGGACGCGCGATGGCCGACCATGGACGGGTGAGCGCCGCACCGGTCCCGACGTCCGCGTCCTTGCCGCTCCCCGGTTCCTCCCCGCCGGGTGCGTCCCCGCCGTCCGGGTCCGGACGCGGATCGGCGGCCGGGGCCCGCCGGGCGGAGCTGGCGTCGTTCCTGCGCGAGCGCCGGGCCCGGATCACGCCCGATTCGGTGGGCCTGCCTCCGGGGCCGCGCCGGCGGACGCCGGGCCTGCGCCGCGAGGAGCTGGCGCAGCTGGCCGGCGTCGGGGTGACCTGGTACACGTGGCTCGAGCAGGGCAGACCGATCAACGCCAGCGGTCAGGTGCTAACCTCGATCGCCCGGACCCTTCGGCTGGACCAGACCGAGCAGGCCTACCTGTACCGGCTGGCCGACGTCCCGCCGCCGCGACAGCAGTTCGACAGCACGCTGGAGCCGGAGATCCAGACCGTCCTCGACGAGCTGCACCGGATCCCCGCTGCGGTGTTCAGCCCGCGTCACGACCTCCTGCGCAAGAACGCGGCGTACACCGCGCTGTTCCCGTCCTGCGCGCTGGCCGCCCGGGCCAACCTCCTCTGGTCGGCGTTCACCGTGGCGGACTGCTGCACGCCCTACGTCGACCGGGACGCCGAGCTGCCCGCCATGGTCGCGCTGTTCCGGCACTCCTACGGTCGTCACGTCGGCGAACCCGCCTGGGAATCCTTCGTGGCCGAACTCGTCGAGGCCAGCGACGAGTTCGCCCGGCTGTGGGCGCGCCAGGAGGTGGCCGCGCCTCGCGCCCGCCTCAAGCATTTCCGGCACCCGGTGTCCGGGGCCGTCCGGGTGATCGCCACCTACCTGACGATCCCGTCCACCCCCGAGGCCTGGATCTCCGTCTACACCCCGGCCGACGACGCCAGCCGGGCCAGCATCGACTGGCTGATCGACCATCCCCAGGAGGGCAGACCGAACCACACCCACTGATCGCGGGGCAGGCCGCCCGGCCTCCGGCTCCGTCCGGCCTCCGGGTCAGGCCGCCCGGGCGGCGGCCGCCGCCGCGGGTTCCAGCGCCAGCTCGAGCACCTGGGACACGTCACGGACCAGGTGCACGGTGAGCTGGTCACGAACCTGCGCGGGCAGGTCGTCCAGGTCGGGCCCGTTCCGCTCGGGCAGGATCACCTCGGTGAGCCCGGCCCGGTGCGCGGCCAGCAGCTTCTGCTTCACCCCGCCGATCGGCAGCACCCGGCCGGTGAGCGACACCTCGCCGGTCATCCCGACCTCCGCCCGGACCAGCCGCCCGGTCAGCAGCGAGGCCAGCGCGGTCGTCATCGTCACCCCCGCCGACGGTCCGTCCTTGGGGACGGCGCCGGCCGGGAAGTGCACGTGCAGGCGGTGGTCGGCCAGCGCGCCGGTCGGGACGCCGAGCCGCTCGCCGTTGGCCCGCAGGTAGCCCAGCGCGATCTGCGCCGACTCCTTCATCACGTCGCCGAGCTGGCCGGTCAGCGTCAGCCCCGGCTCGCCGTCCATCAGGGCGATCTCCACGAACAGGACGTCGCCGCCGGCGCCGGTGACCGCCAGGCCGGTGGCCACGCCGGGGACGGCGGTGCGGGTCTCGACCTCGGACTCGAACCGCGGCCGGCCGAGGTAGCGCCGCAGGGCGTCCGGGTCGACCGTGGTGAGGGTCCCGCCGTCCGCCCTGGCCTGCTCGGTGGCCTGCTCGGCGGTCACCTTGCGCAGCACCCGCGCCAGGGCCCGCTCGAGCTGCCGGACGCCGGCCTCCCGGGTGTGCCCGGCGACGATCGCGTGCAGCGCGTCGGCGGTGACGACGACGTCGTCCCCGGTCAGGCCGGCCCGGTCCAGCTGGCGGGGCAGCAGGTGGTCGCGGGCGATCGCGACCTTCTCGTCCTGCGTGTACCCGTCGAGGCGCACGACCTCCATCCGGTCCAGCAGGGCGTCAGGGATCGTCTCGGCGACGTTGGCCGTGGCCAGGAAGACGACGTCGGACAGGTCGAGGTCGAGCTCCAGGTAGTGGTCGCGGAACGTGTGGTTCTGCGCCGGGTCGAGCACCTCGAGCAGGGCCGCCGCCGGGTCACCGCGGTAGTCCGAGCCGACCTTGTCGATCTCGTCCAGCAGCACGACCGGGTTCATCGACCCGGCCTCCCTGATCGCCCGCACGATGCGGCCCGGCAGGGCACCGACGTAGGTGCGGCGGTGTCCGCGGATCTCCGCCTCGTCGCGGACGCCGCCGAGGGCCACCCGCACGAAGTTGCGGCCGAGCGCGCGGGCCACGGACTCCCCCAGCGACGTCTTGCCGACCCCGGGCGGGCCGACGAGCGCCAGCACCGCGCCGGAGCCGCGGCCGCCGGCGACCTGCATGCCGCGCGCGGCCCGGCGCGCGCGCACGGCGAGGAACTCGGTGATGCGTTCCTTGACGTCGTCCAGGCCGGTGTGGTCGGCGTCCAGGACGGCGCGCGCCGCCACGACGTCGGACGTGTCGGTCGTGCGCGTGGTCCACGGCAGCTCCAGGACCGTGTCGAGCCAGGTCCGGATCCACCCGCTCTCGGGGCCCGAGTCCCCCGCGCGCTCGAGGCGGTCGGCCTCGCGCAGCGCGGCCTCGCGGACGGCGTCGGGCAGGCCGGCGGCCTCGATCCGGGTGCGGTAGTCGTCGTCGCCGTCCGCGTCGTTCTGCCCGAGCTCCTTGCGGATGGCGGCGAGCTGCTGGCGCAGGAGGTACTCGCGCTGGGTGCGGTCCATGCCCTCGCGGACGTCGTCACGGATCTTCTGGCCGACCTCCAGCTCGGCCAGGTACGCCCGGGCGCGGGTGAGCAGGCTCGCGAGGCGATCGGCCGGGTCGAGGGTCTGCAGGAGCTCGATCTTGGCCTCGGTGTCCAGCCAGCTGGCGTACCCGGCGGCGTCGGCCAGCTCGCTGGGCGTGGTCATGCGCTGCACGGCGTCGAGCACCTGCCAGGCGCCGCGCTCCTGCAGGATCGAGGTGAGCACCGAGCGGAACTCGGTGGCCAGCTCGCGGGCGCGCGGGGTCGGCGCGGGCTCGGCGAGCCGCTCGGCCTCCACCCACAGGGCGGCGCCGGGACCGGTCACGCCGACGCCGATCCGGGCCCGGTGGGTCGCGCGCAGGATCGCCACCGGCTCGCCGGCCGGGGTCCGGCCGACCTGGACGACGTCGGCCACGGCGCCCATCACCCCCGCGCGGCCGTCGGTGCGCGGGACCACGAGCAGGCTCAGGGTCGCGCTAGGTCGCGGCGCGGCGGCACGGGCGGCGTCCAGGCTCGCCTGCGCCTGGTCGGTCAGCTCGACCGGCACCACCATGCCGGGCAGCACGACGTCGTCGTCGAGGAACAGCACGGGGAAGGTCTCGTTGGTCATGCCCCGACAACGTGATTACAGGATTACGAGCTTCCCGCCCAGGCCACGATTTCACTCAGGGCGATCAGGAGGGCCCTCCCGCCCGGACAGCTACCGCTTCCCGACGGTGTAGGTCAGGTGGGTCACCCGGGACGACGCCTCCGAGCGGAGCTGGTCCAGGGCGAGGCGGTCGGCGTCCACGCGGTCGAACAGGCGGACGCCGGACCCGAACAGCACGGGCGCGAGGGCGATCGAGAACTCGTCGACCAGGCCGGCGTCCAGGTACTCCTGGATCGTCTCGGCGCCGCCGGCGATGCGGACGTCGCGGTCGCCGGCAGCCTCGCGGGCCTGGGCGAGGGCGCTGGCGATGCCGTCGTTGACGAAGTGGAAGGTCGTCCCGCCCGGTCGCTCCCACGGGTCACGCCTGGCGTGGGTGACGACGAACACCGGCGTGTGGAACGGCGCCTCCTGCGGCCAGGCCAGCTCTCCGGCGTCGAACATCCGCTTGCCCATGACGCTCGCACCGGTGCGCTCGTACGTCGTCCGGGCGATGTCGTTGTCGAGCCCCTCCTCCCCACCCTCGCCGAGCTTGAGGTTCTCCCGGAACCACCGCAGCGGGAACACCCACGCCTGCAGCTCCGACCACTTCGTCAGCCAGCGCCGGACCCTCGGGTCGTTGCCACCCTCGGGCGAGAAGACGTCCTCGACGGGCACCGGCTCCGGGGCCATGAAACCGTCGAGCGACATCGTCACGCTGAAGAACACCCTGCCTGCCATCAGACCTGCACCCCGTTCCCGGTGAGCTCCGCGACGTAGGCCGCCAGGTGCCCCAGGGTCTGCTCGCCGCCCTCGATCGCGTGGTACTTCTCGACCGCCTCGTCACGCAGTTCCCTGGTGGGGAACACCGTGCGCATCACGATGCGGGTCTGGTCGCCCGCCGGCTCGAACGTCAGGACCGACGCGAAGGCGTTGGGGTCGTCGCGCGACTCGCCGTGCACCATCGCGATCCGTTCCGGCGGGACGATGTCGGTCCAGGTGATCCACTCCTGGTAGTCCGTCCCGTCGGGCCCGCGCATCACGAAGTCCCAGACGCCGCCCGCGGCGAACTCGAAGGACCGCGTCGTCGTCGTGAAGCCTTCCGGGCCCCACCATCGCGACAGGTGCCTGACCTGCGTGAACGCCGAGAACACCAGCTCCCGTGGGGCACCGATGGCTCGCGAGACCACGATCTCGCGGTCCGCGGTCGCGCGGTCGGGCCCGCCGTCCTTAGTCGTCGTCATCCGCTCGTTCCTCCTGCTCGCTCTGTTCGCCCTGTTCGCCCTGCGTGACGTCGCCGTGTGCGAGGTCCCGCACGTACTCGTCGAGCCGGTCGAAGGTCTCGTTCCAGAACCGCTCGAAGCCGCCCACCCACTCGTGGACCGGCCGCAGCCCGCGGGCGTCCACGGCGTACAGCCGCTGCTTGCCCGCCCCTCGGACCCGCACCAGCCCGACCTCCCGCAGCACCCGCAGATGCTTCGACGCCTGCGGCTGGGTCATCCCCAGATCCCGCGCCAGTTCCGTCACCGGCCGCTCGCCACCGCGCAGCAGCACCAGGATCTGCCGCCGCTGCGGTTCGGCGATCGCGTTGAACGCGTCCGAGGTCGTCGCCGCTCGTGCCACGGGCAGAATCGTATGCCGATATGGGAATGTGTCAAACGCGGACAGCCGTCAGGCCCCGGGTGGCGTAGGGCACGGTGAGGGGGCGGCCCAGGGCGTCGACCGCCTCGACCACGACCGCCATCACCTGAGCGACGGCGTCCCTCCGATGATCGAGCGTGACCGCCGTGGCGGCGGCAAGGTCATCCCCGGACGTCGAGATGGCGCCTGAGCGCGTCCATGATCTCGGTGAGGCTCTCCAGCTGGGAGACGGTGAGCACGTCGGCGAAGTACTCCCGCACGGCGCGTGAGTGCCCCCTGGCCGCCCGCAGGAACGTGGCGCGGCCCTCGTCGGTGAGGTGGACCTCGGCCCCCCGATTGTCGGTCACGTGCCGGGTGCGCCGGATCAGCCCGCGGCGCTCCATCCGGGCCAGGTGGTGCGACAGCCGGCTCTGCTCCCAGCCGATCAGTTCGGCCAGTTCGGTGGAGCGGACCGTCCGGTCGCCTCGTTCGTGCAGGGCGACCAGGACGGGGTAGTCACTGCCCGACAGTCCCGAGTCGGTGGTCAGCAGCTGGTCCAGGCGCAGTCGCAGCAGGGGCGTCACCTCGATCAGCCCGCGCCAGGCCTGCAGCTCCACCGGGTTCAGGCTCCCGGGGTCCGTCGGGTCGTCCGCCACGGGTCGAACCTAGCAACCGCCGCACGACGCCCCGGGACGGCGCCCGCGGCCGGGCAGACGCTATACATGACGCGTCATGTACCGTGATGGGATCGGTGCGCCGCCAGGGCGCGCCCATGGGAAAGGGGCAGGCGATGGCGACGGTCGAGACGCTCATGCTGGCCAACCTGTTGGAGGTCTTCAACGAGCGCGACGGGGCTCGGCGAAGGGCGGCGATCGCACGGACCTACGCGCCCGACGTCCGGTTCAGCGACCCGGACGAGGTCGTCCAGGGACACGAGTCGCTCGACGCCAAGGCCGGGAAGATCCTCGCCGAGGCCCCGGGATTCGTCTTCTCGACTGACGGCAGCGTCCGGGTCAACCACGACCTGGGCCATCTCGCGTGGACCTTCGGGCCGGCGGGGCAACCTCCCGTGGTCCGGGGCATCGACATCGCCCTCATCGCAGGGGGCCTGATCACCAGCATCTACACGCTCCTGCTCACCGATTGACCCGCGATCCTCCCCGCCCTCGCCGTGCTCCTGACAGAGATCATGTAACCTCCCTGCCCGGACCCGCCGGTGGACGGGTGCCGAGAGGGCGACGCCGTGACTGACCGGGGGGACGGATGCGACTCATCCGGGCGGCAGGGGGCTACCGGGTCGGTGCGCTCGCCGTGCTGATCGGCGCCGCTCTCGCGGGCTGCGGCGCCTCCGGGGCGGTGACGACGTCCGGGCACCTCACCGATGCCGGCGCGGCGACGGCGACCTCCGCGAGCCGCACGGGCAGCGCCACTGCGCCGACGTCCCCGGGCGTCGAGACCCCGGACGACGCGACCCAGCCGCCGCAGCAACCGCCACAGCAACCGCCGACAGTCGCGCCGCTGCCCGCGTCCGCCCTGGCGGCCGTACCCCAGTCGGCCACGCGCGTCCGCGAGATCGTCGGTCGGGCCGCGGCCACCGCTCCGGAACTGCGGGGCCTGGTCTGGACCACGGACCGATCGGGCGTCCTGCGCGCACAGGTGCCCGGCCGCCTCGCCGAGCGGACCTGGTGACGGCTGCGGGACCTGGTCGCGACGACCGGTCGATGGCCGGTCGCGCTCGGGCCGGCCGGGGAGGTGGAGTGCTGCAATGACAGGGCACGCGCCGTCCTGGTCCGCACGGGACGGCTGGACCTGTCCAGGTGGTTCACCGAGCGTGCCCGGGCGTTGGACCTCGAAACGACCCCGATGGACCCGGTCGAGATCGCGAACGGGCCACGCTTCGACGGCTACGCCTTCTGGAGCACGAAGGACTCCGTCTCCGGTGCGTTCCACCAGCACGTCGCCGTCGCCCTCGTCCCGACCCCGCGGCCGTGGGAGGCCGCCGCCTACGTCGGGTTCGGCAACTGGAACGACTGCCCCGAGTCCGCCGTCCACGTCGCGCTCGCCCATCGGTGGTACCAGCAGTGGGGCGCCGAGGTGTTCGCACTGGCCGCCGACCAGGCCGAGATGTACGTCTGGCGGCCGCCGCACACCGCGCGCGAGGCGGCCGGGATCGCTGAGCAGCAGTACCTGTACGCGTCCGACAACGTGCTGCAGGGCAACCCGGACCTGGACACCCGGGAGAAGTACGCCGGCGCCCTGATCGACTATCACAGCTGGCAGTTCTGGTGGGACTGAGCTGGGCGTTCCAGGGGGTGGCTCCCGGCCTCAGCGCCGAGTGCGTGACAGGGCACGCCGGGTGCCGCCGGGACGTCGCAGGGCGAAGGCCGCCGCCACCCCGCCCGCCAGGCCGAAGAGGTGTCCCTGCCAACTGACTTCGGACGCCGTCGAAAGGACGCCCCACAGGACCGAGCCGTAGACCACGCCGACGAGAAGACCCACGAGCAGGTCACCGACGTCGCGGTTCACGAAGCCACGGACCAGCAGGTACCCCAGGAGCCCGAACACGACGCCGGAGGCCCCGGCCGTCGTGGAGTGCTCGGGTGCCGTGAGCCAGACCCCCAGACCGCTGGCGAGGATGATCACGGTGACGACGGCCAGCAGGTGCCGCAGGCCTGACAGCGCGACGAGGAAACCCAGGACCAGCAACGGCACACTGTTCGCCGCGAGATGACCGAACCCGAAGTGCACGAAGGCAGCGGGCACGACGTCGCGCAGCTCGCCGAGCTCTCGGGGCGAGACGCCGAAGGTGTCCAGGGCGTGCCCGCTCGCCACGTCGATGACCTCGAGCACCCACAACAGGCCGACCCAGCCCAGCATCACCACGGCGGCGCCCGTGACCCGACCGCCACGCGACGTGCCGACGGCCCCTGTCGCGCGGCTCGGTCGGTACCCCGACGCCCGGCCGTACCCCGCCGCCGCACCGGACCGCGATCGGAACACCATCCGAACCCCCTGGGTCGCCCTCGTGCCTCGTTCATCGTCCGAGCACCCGCTCAGGTTCCCACCCGCCCGACCGGGACAGCCGCCATGTGCCGCCGCGACCGTGGCCGCTGGTCGTCGCGACGGCTCAACCGACGGTCGCCGCGACGACGGTGAGCACGAACGCGGCGACGATGACGGCCACCCGCACGTAGTGGAGGCGGTCCCAGCGTTCCTGCTGCTCACGCCAGTCGTCGGGGTGGTCGTTGGCGGTCCACGTCTTGGAGCGGTCGTTGATGGGTACGAGCCAGGCGATCGACATGACGACGCTGACCGCGAGCAGGACGGCGGCGGCGAGGGCCGCGCCGGCCGCTGCGCTGCCCCAGGTGGTGGCGACCAGCGCTGCTGTCAGAGCCAGCGACGTGACGTACCAGAACGGCATGACGCGGCCCAGGACCCGCCCGCCGTCGGCGCGCGCCTCGAGCGAAGGCCCGGCGGGCAGCCGCCGCAGGATCGGGTTGACGAAGACCGCGACGGCGAACTCGACGCCGACCATGATCCCGACAACGGTGGTGGTGATGACAGCGAGTGCGGTGGTCACGACAGCCTCCTGCTTAGCGATGCTAGATTCTAGCGATGCTAAGATTGAGGTGGACGACAGCGCAAGAGGAGGACCCATGCCGGAACCGGGTGCCCGCGCCCGACGTGTGGCCGAGCGCAGGCAGCAGATCCTCGACGCGGCCCGGGCCGTGGCCGAGGCCGAGGGCTGGGCAGCCGTCACGTCCCGGCGGCTGGCCGACGCGATCGGCTACACCCAGCCCGTGCTCTACGCGCACTTCCCCGACGGCAAGACCGAGATCATGCGCACCGTGGCGCTCAGCGGGTTCACCGAGCTGGCAGCAGCGATGCGGGCAGCCGTCGGGCGTACGGCGGGTGCGCAGGCCGTCGCAGCGGTGGCCGGCGCCTACCTCGACTTCGCCGCGGGGCATCCGTCGCTGTACGAGGCGATGTTCCAGCTGCCCATCGATGCACGGTTCGCCCAGGACGACGCCGAGGCCGAACTGCGCTCCGGCTTCGAGGCGCTCGCCGCGGCGCTCGGAGAGGGCGCAGACGGAACCACGACCGAGCTGCTGTGGAGCGCCCTGCACGGCATGAGCCTGCTCGAGCATGCTGGCCGGATGCGGCCGGAGCACCGCCCGCTCCGCGTCGCCGAACTTGCGGCCCGCTTCGGGGCGGGCCCCTCGACGACGCGACGTCCAGCAGGGACGTGAGGCGTCCGCCGGCACCACACCGCAAGCACCCGACTCCCCGGCGCCCCGAGCCGCCGTCCTTTACCGTGTGGTCCGGAGCAACCGAAATTGTCGGCATTGGTGCGGAGCGCGTGCTTCTACCGTGGTGCGGGAAGGCTTTCACTATGAGTGACATCCTCGGGGGACGGAACCCCGCTGCCGGTGATGCCGACGCCTCCCCGCCCGCCTCCGGAGGCGAGGAGCCGGACAGCGGATCGCGTTGGGCCGCGACGGTCGGCGACACCGTGGCGGAGATGGAGGCGGGCCATTCGGAGCTGTCGGGCGTCATGATCGACACGTCCGTGCCGCACCCCGCCCGGCGGTACGACTACCTCCTGGGTGGCAAGACGAACTACCCGCCCGATCGGGCGTCCGCGGATGCCTCCGTGGCCGCGTTCCCCGGCCTGCTCGTCGCCGTCGCCGAGAACCGGCGGTTCCTGCGTCGGGCGGTGACGTTCATGGCACAGGAGCACGGGATCGGACCAGTTCCTCGACATCGGAACGGGGATCCCGGCACCGGGCAACACGCACGAGGTCAGCCAGTCGATCAACCCCGCCTCCCGGGTGGTGTACGTGGACAACGACCCGGTGGTCCTGGTCTATTCACGCGCCCTGCTGTCCGACACCCCGCAGGGCCGGACCACCTACATCGACGCCGACCTGCGGGATCCGGGGGCGATCCTGTCCCACCCGGCCCTGGCCGCCACCCTGGACCTGTCCCGCCCGGTCGGGCTCCTGCTCGTGGCGGTCGCCCACTTCCTGCACGACGACGACCAGCCGTACGACGTCGTGCGGAGCCTGGTCGACGTCCTGCCGTCCGGCAGCTTCCTCGCGCTCAGCCACGCCACGTACGACGTCCTGCCGTCGGAACTCGCCGCGCGGTTGAACGCCGCGGTGACCGCCAACCGGTCCGGCGCCGCCTGGGCGCGCACGTTGCCGCAGGTGGAGCGGTTCTTCGAGGGCCTGGAGCTGGTCCCGCCGGGAGTCGTCACGCTGAACCGGTGGCGCGCCGAGGGCGAGCCCGGCCCTCGCCCTGCGGACGACCAGACGGTGGTCTACGGCGGAGTGGCCCGCGTCCCGTAGTTGCACGGCGGCAGTCGAGCACGCCGGCCTGCCGGCCGGCTCCATCAGCGGTACTGGGACGGAACTGGCAGCTCGAACCGGTGCCACAGTGCCAGGACGTCGACGCGGTCACCGGCGTCACCGACGTAGGCGTCCCGGAACGTGACCGCCCACTCCGCGGAGATGCAGTCCACGCTGCGGTCCCCGATCCTGCCTCGGCCGGTCAGCGAGGCCGCCGGGTAGACGTCTCCCGCGTGCGGCGGCCCGAGCATGCCGTTGCCATCCTCGTCGAGGACGATGACGTGCAGATCGACGACCGCACCGTCCGGGTGCGCCATCAAGAAGTTCCACGCCGTGGCGCCGTCCTCGCCAACCGTCGCGAACCCGTTCCCCGTCAACGCCTCGCGGAACGCGTCCAGGTGCCGGGCCTCGAGCGCGACGTCCAGGTCGCCGTGCTGGCGGGTCTGATCGCCCAGCAGCGCGTCGACTCCTCAGCCGCCGTCGATCCACAGCCGCGCGCCGGCGCACTCGGCAAGGTCGAGGACGGCGAGCACGTCACCGGACGTGGTGCACGCTCCGGGCGGGGTGCTGCTGGGCATGCGAGGGAGTGTCCGACGACCGGGGACACCACCGCCAGGCGACAGGGCCGCGACGGGAAGTCGCGAGCGCCTCGTGGCGGACGGTGCCGGGACCGGACGTCCGGTGGAGCAGAGAAGGGCGGTGCGGTGGACATCGTCGAGCGTCTGGCGATGACCGTGCGCTGACCCGTCGACCCCGCCTGCCGGCGGCTCCGGTGTCAGCGTTCCGTGGTGGCTGACACCGGCCGCATCGGCTACCTCGCCCAGCGCGGCGACGGGCTCGACGAGCAGGCGAGCGTCCTGGACGTCGTCCGCGCCGCCGCCCCGCACCGCCCACCTCAGCAGGTCAGGGCCGCCCTGGCCCGCTTCCTGCTGCGAGGTGACACCGTTCACCGCCAGGTCGCCACCTTGTCCGATGGTGAGCGCTTCCGCGTCGCCCTGGCCCGGCCGCTGCTGGCCGACCCGCCCCGCCTCGAACTGGGCCGCGACGGCAGGCTCATCGAGCACGCGCCACCCACCTGAGCAGCACCCCTACGACACCCCGACGACCCGGACGGCACGCCCTGGTCGACACGACCTGATCGACACGACCCGCGGCGGACGCGGACCGATCACCGATGCCCGATTTCTGTATTTCTTTCACGTGCGTCGTGTCCGGCGACAGCCGGGTCGTCACCCTGAGCCAGCGGGCGGGGGCCGCAGGCCTGGCCGACGACCACGCTCGTCACTCATCGTCCCACTCGCCGACCCGCACGCGCCGGGTGCCCGGGCCCGATGGACACCGGGCGCGGGCCGGACCACTGTGCGAGCACGTCCACGCAGCAGAAGGTGGCCGTGACGACCAGGGGGGAACAGCACATGAGCGACCACGTCGGCCGGCGCGCACCGTCGGCACCTGGCACGCGACGGACGACGGGTGCCGGGCTCCTGCTCCTGGCGGTGGCAGCGGGCGCGACGGCGGTCCTGTTCGCCGCAGCGGGATCCGCAGCGGCCGCCGCGCCGGCGCCGACCCCGACGCCGACGCCGACGCCGACGTCCACGCCGACCGTGACGCCGTCAGCGACCGTGACGCCGTCGACGAGCACGGCGCCGCAGAGCGGGGTGGCCTACTCCGCCGAGTTCGAGGACATCACCACCGACGGCTTCCAGGGTGACCCCGACACCGTGGTCGTCGGCCCGAGCACGACGGCGTACCGGGGCCTCGGGTCGCTGGACGTCCACAACCTCACCGGCTACGGGCAGGGAGCCACGGCACACAACCTGCCGGCGACCCTCCCCACCGGGTACTACACCGCCCACGCCTGGGTCCGGCTGCCGGCCGGGACGGCGCAGGACATGAGCCTCACCTTCCCGGGAGCGTCGAGGGTGGGCGTCATCCAGACGGGGATCAGCCGCAGCACCTCCACCGGCTGGGTCCAGCTGACCACCCACTTCTCCCTCGGCGGCGGGACCGCCGCGGTGCCGCTGCGGGTCGAACCGGTGGCGCACTGCAGCGACGCGCGCCCCACTCCCCTGCCCTTCCTGCTGGACGCCGTCGAACTGGACTACATCGGCACCGTCCCGCCCCCCTTCGCGCTGCTGCCCACGCCCGCGTGCCCGCTGGGCCCCACGAACAGCCCCACCCACGACACGACACCCCCTCCCCCGCCGAGCCCGACGTGCCAGGTGTCCGCGGTGAACACGGCCTGGCCCGGCGGGTACCAGTCGACCGTCAAGCTCACCAACCTGGCCCCGGCGCCGGTCACCGGGTGGCACCTGACCTTCGCCGTGGGCGAGGGGCAGAAGGTCCTGTCGCTGTGGCCGACCCCCTACATGCAGAGCGGGACGCTGGTGACGGTGACCAGTCCCGCCTGGAACCCGACGCTCGCCCCGGGCGCGTCGGTCAGCATCGGGCTGGTGGCGACCCGGAGCAATCCCGAGGCCGTGGTCGTCAACGGTCCGCACGACTTCGCCCTCAACGGCGTGACCTGCCGGTCCCCGATCGTCTGACCCCGGCGGTCGAGGAGACGTCGCGCTCCGACGCCGGCCACGACGTCGCCAAGGAGAGGCACACCCTCTCGTCAGGAGCGTCGACGGCGCCAGCCGTACCCTCCTCGGGTGGGTATGACCGGTCGAGCCGACATCGACGGGCTGCACGGCGCGGTCGCCGTCAGCCGCGACGGCTCGATGCTGCTGACTGCGGCCGGAGGTGTGACGGACGCCCGCGCCGGGACGCCCTGCCAGCCCGGTTCCCGCTTCCAGGTCGCCTCGGTCAGCAAGCAGTTCGCCGCCACGGCCGCCCTGCTGCTCGCCGACCGCGGAGCACTGCACCTGCACGAGCCCGTCACCGCCTGGCTGCCCGGATGCCCACCGGCCTGGCGGCAGGTCACCCTGCATCACCTGGTGACCCACACGTCGGGCATCGGGCACTGGAGCCAGGCCCCCGGCTTCGTACCGGACCAGCCGATGTCGCTCGAGGAACGGATCGACCTGCTGCTCACGGCACCCCTGCTCGACCCGCCCGGAACCCGGTGGCGGTACAGCAGCCCCGGGTACCTCATGGTCGGGCACCTGCTCGCGCGAGCCGCCGGCACGCCGTACGCCACCTTCCTCACCGAGGAGATCCTCGCTCCGCTCGGCATGACCTCCACGACCGCGGGCCCCGCACCGGACGGGCCGGGATCAGCACGGGGCCACCACGCCGGGCAACCGGTCCCGCTCTGGGACGCCTCGGCGATGACCGGCACCGGGGACCTGCGTTCGACCGTCGAGGACCTCGTGCACCACCTGCACGCCGTCCACACCGGCAGCCTGCTCTCCCCCATGTCGCGGTACCGGCGCACCACCCCGCACACCCCCGTCGACGACCGGACCGCCGGCCCCCTGCGCGCCACCGGGTACGGGTACGGGGTGTTCACCGGCACACTCGGCGACGAACCCGTCGTCTTCCACCCCGGTGACGTTCCCGGCCACGTCTCGCTGACGGTGTGGCTTCCCCGCACCCGGACGGCCATCGCCGTCCTCAGCAACGAGGACACCACCGACCTGGACACGCTCCTGGACCGACTGCTCCCCGCCATGGCGGACGCGGGGGCGGAAGAGTGAGCCCACCTCGCCGATTCCTCGGTCCGAGGTCCCGGCTGCCACTCGAATGGTCGATCGAGACCGCTTGGCAGCAGGTCGAGACTGGACGGGTGGCGGCCGACGAGGTACGCGGACGGCGAGCCCGGTTCGCCGCGCAATGGCGGACGGACTACGCGGACCCCGACTCGGTGGCGCTCCTACGGAACCGGATCCTGCTGGGAGCCATGGTCAGTTCCCTCCTCGCGCTCCTCGGCGCCTTGCTGACCGGGAACGACGGCTGGACGTCGGCACACACGGTGGCCTACGGGTTCGGGACGATCTTCGTCACGGCGATCGCTCTCCTGACGTGGTACCGCGGTTCGCGGATGGGAGACACCGCCTTCGCGTTGCTGGTCTACAGCGGGTACCCCGTCACCGGGGGCACCCTGATCGCCAGCGACCCGGTCGTCGCCATTCCGATGGTGGCTCTCTGCACCATGCTCACGACCACCATCGCCATCCTGTTCGTGCAGCGGTCAGCGACCGCCTACCTCGGGATCGGGATCGCCGTCACGACGGTCACCGCCGTCACCGCGTTCGCGCCGGCCCGCCAGGGCACCGCGAGCCAGTGCGTGGTGTCCGTCCTCTGCATCGTGGTGATCGGTGTGGTGATGCGCCTGGTGCGTGACTTCGCGGTCACCGCCCTGGTCCGATCCCGGCAGCTCGAGGCGACCGACGCCCTGACCGGGCTGCAGAACCGGCGGGGGCTGGAACGGTCGGGCGCGGACCTCTGGCTGCGAGCGGCCCGGACGGCGACCCCGCTGTCGGCGCTCGTCCTGGACATCGACCACTTCAAGCGGATCAACGACGAGCAGGGGCACGCGGCCGGCGACGAGGTGCTGCGACAGTTGGGCGAGCTGTTGACCGGCGGGACCCGACCGCAGGACCTGGTGGCGCGACTCGGCGGGGAGGAGTTCCTGGTCCTGTCCATCTGCTCGCCCGACAGCGTCGACGTCTTCGCCGAGCGGCTGCGCCGCCTGGTCGAGACGGAACTGTCCCCCGTCACGACGAGCATCGGCGCCCATACCCGGATCCCCGTCGAGGACGCCCGGTGGCCCACGGCACTGTGGGAGATGGTGAACCACGCGGATCATGCTCTTTACCGGGCGAAGGCGGCGGGGCGGAACCTGGTGGTGGCGACCGCCGATCACGACCTGCAGGAGGCTGCGGCGCAGGGTGCGCGCCTGCCCGCCCAGCGGGAGAACCGCGCGGCCCCGGACGGCGGCGGACGGCCGCCGGTGGGATCGTCCCCCGAGCGCCGCCGCGGCGAGAGCCTGGGGATCCGGCGTCCCTCGTCGACGGCGTGACATGCTCGACCCGTGACCGTCGTCCCCGATCGGCTCCGCCACGCGGTGACGGGAGCCGAGGGCGGTGACGCGTGGCTCATCGCGCTCCCGGACCTCGTGGAACGCGCCGTCCACCGCTGGCAGCTGGTCCTCGGCCGGCCGTTCGAGGACGGCATGGCCGCGTGGACCGCCCCGGCGACGGGACCGGACGGCGTCGCCACGGTGCTGAAGATCTCCTGGCCCCATGCCGAGGCCCGGCACGAGGCGGCGGCACTGGAAGCCTGGGCGGGCCGCGGTGCCGTGCGGCTGCTCGCCTCGCACCACGACGACTGGGCCCTGTTGCTGGCGCGCTGCACGCCGGGCACGGCGTTGCGTGACTGCCGTCCGCAGGAGCGGGAACAGCTCCGGGTCGGCGCCGAACTCCTCGAGCGGATGGCGGCGGCGCAGGTGCCGACCGGCGGACCGTTCCCCTCGTTGGTCCGGCTCGCCGCCGACCTCGCCGACATCGCGAGCGCGCGGATCGAGCGTTTCGTCGGTTCCGCTCCGATCCCGCTGGACCGGGGCCTGCTGGTGCGCGCGGTGGAGCTCCTGCGCACCCTGCCGCTCGACGCCCCCCGCGAGGGTCTCGCGCACGGCGACCTGAACCCGGGCAACATCCTGCGCGACGACGCCGCCGACGGCGCGACGGGCTGGGTGGCCATCGACCCCAAGGCGGTGGTCGGCGACCTCGCCTGGGACCCGTGGCCCCTGATGACGCAGATCGATGACTGGACGCAGGTGGTGGCCCCCGCCGTCACGCTCGCCGATCGCTCTCGCCTGGTGGCCGACCTGACCGGTCTGGACGCCGCACGGGTCGCCGCGTGGTCGACGGCTCGCGGGGTCGAGTCCGCGCTCTGGGCCGCGAGCCGGGGCTGGTGGACGGGTTTCCGCGGCGCGGACGGCGACCTGGCGCGGGCCCGCGCCTGGGACACCGCCACGACCCTGCTCGGCGGTTGACCCGCCCGGTCAGCCCACCGGGGGCGTGCGCGCCGGCGCGGCGGCGGGCACCACGAAGACGGTGAGGTCCAGGGCGTCATGCGGATACGCGACCAGGCGCTGCGCCAGCACGGCGGGCAGGTAGAGCAGCGACGCCGTGGCGCGGGGCAGACGCTCAGACCGACACTGCTGATCACCGCCTCCTCCTCTGCCACCTGGCCGACCACCCGCAGCAGGTCGTGCACGGTGTCGCTGCTCCAGGGGCAGGTGACGACGTCCAGGTCCGGGCCGTACCGGTCGGCCAACGCGGCCCGGACGGCGGAGGCCGCCCCGGCGTCCGGGACCACCGCCACCGGACGCCCCGCACCGGACCCGGTCGCGGTGCGGACCGGCGGGAGCAGAGTGCCCGCGGCGACCAGGTCGCGTTCGACCGGCGACAGCCGCCCCGGACGCAGCCGGGGCGGCGGCGGCGGGTTCCGGACGAAGTCGATGAGCCGGGTTTCGGACGTCACCAGCGGCCCGGAGGGCCGGTCCGGCATCGGCGACATCGGTTCGTCGCGGGTCAGGTCCAGCAGACCGTCGTCCATCGGGTCGGGCTCGACGGAACGGGCACGCAGACGCCGATCGTCCCCAGGTCCCGACCACCCGGACGCGGCGGCGGTGCAGCGCGGCCGCCGCGCCGATGTCGGGGCCGGGGTCGGGGCCGGGGTCGGCGTCGGGCAGGAGCACGTCCACCCGTGGCATGACGTGCGTGACCTCACCGTGCGCGGTGACCACCCTGGCCCCGTCGGGCACTACGAACCAGCCCTCGCGGGACCGCAGCAGCGTGCCGTCGGTGGACACCTCGTCCCCGTCCCGCACGACCAGATCCGCCCAGCCCGAACCGCCCTCGCCGCTCATCCTGGCCCCCTGCGCCTCACCGCCACCGCCACCGTGAAACCCGCAAGATCAGGTTCTCTCGCGGTGGCGGCGCGAGCAACCCGGCTCCGTCGGCACCGCTGCAGGCCGCCGCCGTCCTCGCCCGGCGTGCCCGCCGTGCGGTGATCAGCGGCCGATCGTGTCGAGTTCGGCGAGCGCGTCGGACGGCAGGTCGAGCGCGGCGGCGGCGACGTTCTCGCGCAGGTGAGCGACCGACGACGTCCCGGGGATGAGCAGCACGTTCGGCGACCGGTGCAGCAGCCAGGCGAGCGCGACGGCCATGGGGGTGACGTCCAGGCGCTTGGCGACGCTGTCGAGCTGCGCCGCCTGCAGCGGGTCGAAGCCACCGAGCGGGAAGAACGGGACGTAGGCGATGCCGTCGGCGGCCAGCGCGTCGACCAGCGGGTCGTCGTCCCGGTGGGCGACGTTGTAGAGGTTCTGCACGGTGACGACGGGAGCGATCGCCCGCGCCTGCCCGACCTGGTCGGCGTCCACCACGCTCAGGCCGAGGTGGCGGATCTTGCCCTGGCGCTGCAGGTCCGCGAGCACGCCGAACGTCTCGGCGATCGACCCGGGAACGACGCCGCTGCGGTCGCCCAGCCGCAGGTTGACGACGTCCAGCGCGTCGACGCCGAGCCGGCGCAGGTTGTCGTCGACCTGGCTGCGCAGCTGGTCCGGCTCACGGTGGAGGTTCCAGCCACCCTGCTCGTCGCGCACCGCCCCGACCTTGGTGACGATCACCAGGTCGTCCGGGTAGGGGTGCAGCGCCTCGCGGATCAGCTCGTTGGACACGTGCGGGCCGTAGAAGTCGGCCGTGTCGATGTGCCGGATGCCGAGCTCGATCGCCGTGCGCAGCACGGCCAGCGCCTGCTCGCGGTCGCGCGGCGGGCCGAAGACACCGGGGCCGGGCAGTTGCATGGCCCCGTAGCCCATCCGGGTGAAGGTCAGGTCGGCGACGCGGAAGGTGCCGCCGGGGAGGTCTGTGTCCGTCATGGCTCCAGGCTGCCCCCCGCGGCGAGGCCCAGCGAGGTCCCTGCCCGTCCTGGGAGTCGCGGGACCAGGATCCGCCGCGGGCGGGCTCGTCCACGGGCTCGTACAGTCGGACGGTGCCCCTCTCCAACGCGCTCGGCGAGTACCTCCGGGCCCGCCGCGGCCTGGTCTCTCCCGGCGACGTCGGGCTGGTGGCCACGGGCCGCCGTCGGACGCCGGGCCTGCGCCGCGAGGAGGTCGCGACGCTGGCGGGGATCAGCGCCGACTACTACCTGCGGTTGGAGCAGGGCCGGGACCGCAACCCGTCCACGCAGGTGCTGGAGGCGATCGCCCGGGTGCTGCAGCTCGACGGCACCGCCACCCGGTTCCTGCTGGGTCTGGCGGCACCGCGGACCGCCTCGCCGCACCGCCCTCGGCGGGAGGCCGTCCCCGTCGGTGTCCGGCAACTGCTCGACGTCATCGGCCTGCCGGCCTACGTCGAGAACCGGACCTTCGACGTGCTCGCCGCGAACCGGCTCGCCACCGCGATCTCGCCCCGGATCGTCCCGGGCGCCAACAGGCTCCGGACGATGCTGCTCGACCCCGACGAGCAGGACCTGCATCCCGACTGGGAGCAGTTGGTCCCCGCCATGGTCGCGGCGTTCCGCACGTCGCTCGGTACCGACACGGACGACCCGCACACCTCCCGGCTGGTCGGAGATCTGTCCCTGGCCAGCGAACGCTTCCGCACCCTGTGGGCCCGGCACGACGTCCGCTCCTTCAGCGGCGCCCCGGTCCGCCTGCGTCACCCCGAGGTCGGCCTGATGGAGCTGCGCCGCGAGAAGCTGCTGGTCAGCGGCACCGCGGGCCAGATCCTCGTCGTCCACCACGCCGAGCCCGGCACCGACTCAGCCCGCTCCCTCGCGCTGCTGGGCTCACTCGCCGCCACCGCGGCCACCGCCGCCACCGCGCCCACCGAGGACGACGTCTCCTCCCGGTGACGGCGCCGTTCGAACGGGCGTCCGCGCCTCCGGGCCGGCGGCACAGCCCGCTGATCTGCTGCTTCCTGCTCCAGCATCGCCGCCGGCTCCACCCGCGCTTCGCCGGCCACGTGGCCCCTTCCTCAGGATGAGCGATTCCGCCCCGGGACCTCCTCCGCCGACACCCAGGCTCCCAGGCCGGTGCGGACGGGGCCCGCACGTGACGGCGTCGTAGCTGGTCACGGGCGGCCTGCAGCCGAACGGCCGAGCCGGATCGCCGAGATGAGGAAGAAGATCCCCCCGAGAAGGGCGTATCCGGCCAGGTTGATCAGCGACGGGTGGTCCTGACTGGCCATCCTGATGAAGCCCGAGCCGGCCAGCACGGAGATCCCCCCGCTGAGGATCATCGGGATCTGCCCGCCGAGCGCGCGCCGACGCAGGCCGACGAACAGTTGGACGAGGCCCGCCAGTACCGCCCAGGCGACCCAGACCCGCAGCACGGCGGGGATGCCCGAGGCGACCGCGATGCCCAGACCGATCACGGCCAGGGCGCTGAAGGCGATGTTGACGATCAGCTCACGGGATCGCGACGAGCTGATGTCGACGACCGCGGCCGCGACGTCGAAGAGCGGGTAGAGCACGAGCAGGACGGCGGCCAGGACGCCGAGCTCCCTCGCGGTCGTGGCCAGCAGGCCGGCCCAGACGATGGCGACTCCGCACCGGACGGCGTACAGCCGGCGCAGCGCTGCGGTGAGTCCGGGGGTGGTCGCGGTCATGGTGGTCATCGGGCGGCTCTCTCGATCAGCCGGGTGACGGCGTCCGGGTGGCTGACCATCGCGGCGTGCGACGATGCCACCTCTACGGTGTGCGCACCGGCTCGCTTCGCCATGAACCGCTCCAGGTCGGGCGCGATCGCATGGTCCTGCGTGGCGACCAGGTACCAGGACGGGATGCTCTTCCAGGCCGGCGTGGTGCTGGCCTGGGTCAGGGCCTTGGCGTCGGCCGGGCGCTGGGTGACGGCCATGTCCGCGGCCGTGGTCCTGTCGACGTCGGCCGCGAACGCCTGACGGAACTGGGCCGGGTCGAGGTAGATGTCGGCGCCGGTGCTGCCGTCCGGCTCGGTGATCTTCACCGCCTGCACGGGCAACGCCGGGATCGGGTGCTCGACCTGCCGGGAGTTCAGGTCGCGCAGGGTCTCTCCGGCATCCGGGGCATAGCCGGCGACGTAGACCAGGGCCTTGACGTCGGCGTTACCGGTGGCGGCATCCGTGATCACCGCGCCGCCGTAGGAGTGGCCGACCAGGATGATCGGGCCGCTGATCGAGTGCAGGAGGTCGGTGAGGTAGGTGGAGTCGCTGGTCAGGCCGCGCAGCGGGTTGCTGGCCGCCCGGACCGGGTAGCCGTCCTTGCGCAGCCGCTCGATGACACCGTTCCAGCCGGACGAGTCCGCGAACGCGCCGTGCACGAGCACGACGGTCGGCCGGGGAGTTGATGCTGTCGGGGACGACGCCAGCGCGGGTACCGCGATCCCGGCGGCGGTCAGCGCCAACGAGCCGGCGACGGCGACCCGGCGGAGATTCCTGAACATCGGCGTTCGTGTCCTTTCGTCTTCGCTACGAGGCAAGTGCCTCGCCAAGGAGTCTTGGCGTCCGCGGACCAGGCCACGTACTTCTAACGAAGTAGTTCTGCCGCCTGCGTCGCCGACGGCTCGCCGTGTACTTCGTCCGAAGTACATGGGTGCTCTCGTCGCGGACGATAAGCGGGCCATGACCCAGGCACCCCTGTGGATCCGGCGTCCCGGGGTCCTGCATGTCGCCGTCTACGCGGCGGCCGGGTTGGTGTTCACCGGCCAGGTCGTGGCCACGACGGTGCGGGGGTCGAACTGGCAGACGGTGCTGTCCGTGCTGCTCGGCGGGGTCGGCGTCGTCCTGTCCTGGTGGCGCCCCTGGGAGGGCCTGGTCGTGACCAGCGCGGCGTCGTTCGCCGTCACGGCCGTGGGGCGGGACCCGCTGTCGGTGTGGATGCTCGCCGTCTTGGTGCTTTTGTCGGTCACGTTCCGCGGAAAACAGCCGGTGGCCGCGACCATCATCGTGGCCACGTGTTTCCTGGGCGCTTTCATGACGATCGGCGGGTTCCGGGGCGGTGCCGTCGTGGGGGCCGCTGCACTTTTCTCCGCGATCGCCGGCGGGGCGACCGGGGACACCCTGCGCATTCACCGGGACCACTGGTGGGCTTTGGAGGAACGGGCCGAGACCGCCGTCGCCACCCGCGAGATCGAGGCCACCCGCCGCGTGGCCGAGGAACGACTGCGCATCGCCCGCGACCTTCACGACGTCGTCGGCCACCAGGTCGCCATGCTCAGCATGCACCTGGGCGCCGCGGAGATCGGGCTGCCGGCGGGGGCTTCCACGGCCCGGGAGGCGTTGGTCTCGGCCCGGGCCGGCGCACGTGCGGTGGTGGTCGAGACCCAACGGATCCTCGAGCTTCTGCGTCGAGGCGATTCCTCGGACGACGAGGCGCTGCGGCCCACCCCGGCGCTCGACAGCCTGGGCGGGTTGATCTCGTCCTTCGAGAGCATCGGCCTGCAGGTCCAGGCCACGATCGACATGGGTTTCGCGGAGCCCGGCGTCGGGGTGACGATCTACCGGGTCGTCCAGGAGGCGCTGACGAATGCCCATCGGCACGGAGAGGGCAAGGCGCCGGTAGAAGTCGTCGACTCCGAGGATCGGATCTGCGTCACGGTGGAGAACCAGATCGCTCCGGCTCGACATTCGGGTTCGGGATGGGGGCTGATCGGGATGCGGGAGCGCGTCGAATCCTCCAACGGCACGCTGGCGATCGACCAGGACGGCGGGCGCTTCCGCGTCCGGGCCGCGTTCAGCCCGCGAGGAGAGGTCCTCCGGTGACGCAGATCCTCATCGTGGACGACCAGGCCGACATCCGCGCCGGCATCCGGGTCATGCTCCGGTTCGACCCGGGCCTGGTTGTCGCGGGCGATCTCTCGGACGGGCTGCAGGTCCTCCCCTTCCTCCGGTCGAACCGGGTCGACCTGGTCCTGATGGATATCCGGATGCCCGGCATCGACGGCGTCGAGGCGACCCGCCGGATCCGCACCGAGTGGCCGTCCGAAACGCTGCGGATCATCGTGCTGACGACGTTCGACCAGGACGAGATCGTCCTGGCCGCCCTGCGGGCCGGCGCGAACGGCTTCCTCAGCAAGACCGTCAGTCCGGCCGAACTCGTGGCCGGTATCACCGAGGTCGTCGCCGGCGGCGGCGCGCTCTCGGCGGCCGCGACCGCCGCGCTGATCGGCCACATGAGCGACAGCCCGCCCCCGGCCGACCGGGAACTGTTGCGGCGTTTCGACGCCCTGACGCCACGGGAGCGGGACGTGATCCTTCTCGTGGCGGGGGGTTTGAGCAATGACGAGATCGCCGCGCAGATGTTCGTCTCCCCGCTCACCGTCAAGACGCACGCGGTGCGGGCCATGACGAAGGTCGGCGCACGGGACCGGGCACAGCTCGTCTCCTTCACCGTCCGGGCCGGGCTCTATCCCTGAGCTCGGCCCACGCGGGCCGGTGGTGATCGACGGCAGCAGCCGAAGCGCACTGCGGCATCCGACAGCCCGTGGCTCGAGCGAGACGTCGGACGGCAGATCACCACCTGGACGGCAACGTCCTCACGTGCCGTGCGCGATCGTGCCGCGGAGGGGGCGGTGATTCGTGGTTCGCAGCATTCGCCGGCGATAGCCCGCCCGGGCCGAGGAGCTCCAGTTGCAAGGCCTGGTGTCCGGACCGGACCGGACCGGGGAACGTGACAGGCGATCACCCTCGTCAGGGCGCGGGCCAGAACGGCACCGAGCGGCGCAGGAAGCGCGGCGCCTGCCGCGCCTGCGCCGCCTGCTCGTAGGCGTGTCCCAGCGCCAGCAGCTGCCATTCGCTCCAGGCCCGGCCGACGAAGGACAGCCCCATCGGCAGGCCGCGCACCAGGCCGCAGGGCACGGTCAGGTGCGGGTAGCCGGCCACCGCGGCCGGGGTGCTGAAGCTGGCGCCGTAGTTGTCGCCGTTGACCGGGTCGGTCAGCCAGGCCAGGCCGCCCGTGGGGGCGATCAGGGCATCGAGCCGGTGCGTCTCGAAGGCCTTGTCCAGGCTGTCGGCGCGCGCGCCCTTGGCGCAGGCCGCCAGCGCCTCGCGGTACTCGGCGGCATCCAGCCCGCCCAGGGCCTGCGCCTGCTCGAACAGTTCCTGCGCGAAGTAGGGCATCTCGCGTTCGCGGTGCTGGCGGTTGAAGGCGATCACGTCGGCCAGGTTCTTCACCGGGGCCTGGGGCGCGAAGGCCGCCAGCCATGCCGGTAGGCCGTGCTTCAGCTCGTACAGAAGCACGCTGAGCTCGGCGTCGCCGTAGCTCACCGCCGGCAGCCCGACGTCGTCGATGACCTCGGCCCCGAGCGCGCGCAGCTGCCGCACCGCCGTGTCGAACAGCGCGTCGGCCTCGTCGAAACCGGTCAGGAAGCTGCGCGCGATGCCCAGCCGGGCACCCATCAGTGCGTCGGCGGCCAGCGGCTGCTCGGTCGGCGGCGGCGCCTGTGCGCTGGCCTCGTCGGCCGCGTCCGGGCCCTGCAGCGCCGCGAACAGAAGCGCGGCGTCGGCCACGGTGCGCGTCATCGGGCCGGCGGTGTCCTGGGTGTAGCTGATCGGGATGATGCCGTCGCGGCTGAGCCGGCCCACCGTGGGCTTGAGGCCGACCAGGCCGTTGATCGACGAGGGCGAGACGATGGAGCCGTCGGTCTCGGTGCCGACGCCCAGCGGCGCCAGCCCGGCGGCGATGGCGGCGCCGGTGCCGGAGCTGCTGCCGCTGGTGCTGCGGTCCAGCGCATAGGGGTTGCGAGTGAGGCCGCCGCGCGCGCTCCAGCCGCTGAACGACCGGGTCGAGCGGATGTTGGCCCACTCGCTGAGGTTGGTCTTGCCCAGGACCACCGCGCCCGCCTCGCGCAGGCGCTTGACGATGTGGGCGTCGCGCGCCGCCGCCACGCCGGCCAGCGCCAGCGAGCCGGCACTGGTGCTCATCCGGTCGCCGGTGGCGATGTTGTCCTTCAGCAGCACGGGCAGGCCGTGCAGCGGGCCGCGCAGCCCGCCGGCACGGCGTTCGACGTCGAGCGCCCTGGCCAGTGCCCGCGCCTCGGGGTTGACCTCGATGACGCTGTTGATGCGCGGGCCGCGGCGGTCGATCGTCTCGATGCGCTGCAAGCAGTCAGCCACCAACCTTTCGCTGCTGATGCGGCCATCGGCCAACTGGCGCGCCAGTTCGGTGGCGTCCTGTTCGGCCGGCGAGCGGCCGGAAAGCGGTGAACGGCGCACGGCCATGGCGGGGCATCTCCAGCGAAAGCAGTCGGACGCGGCCAGAACCGGCGGCGGGCTTCATCGCACGCCGAGCTTGAAGGCGATCATGGCGCGCACCGTTTCGGCAGGACGAGCTTGAACAGCAGATGGTAGTCGTGCAGCACGGCCTCGTCCTGGTGGCCACCCCGGCTGCTGCCGTTGATCACGATGGCCGTCGATCACGATGAGAGCGTGAGGTCCATGGTCCGCTGCAAGGGTGCCTGACGACGCACCCACCTGGAGGACTTCCAGCGGCGGAACGCGGTTACTGACGCGGGCGTCCGCCGGGCAGTCGTGGCGAACCGGTGTCCGACCCGGCTGCGGGAAGTCCGGACAGGGCAGGGTGAGCGATCATCCGGCCGCTACGATCGGCTGCTCGGCGGGGGGAGACAGGCATGTCCGGTGGGCTGCAGCAATGGCTCGAGCTGGTCGAGGAGGCGTTGCGGGCGGCGCGCCCAGCGGTCCCGCCGGGCGTGGTCGCGGCGGTGGTCGCCTACCTGGGAGGCGATGTCGCCGAGGCCGCGCCCTTGCTGGGCCGGCTGCACGGCAACGAGCCGGTGGCGGACGCCTTCGGGCCCCGGATCCGGTACCTGTCCCTGGGCGGCGGCGTGTTCACCCCCTACCGGGAGCCGCACGAGGACCGTTCACTTCCCGACGTGTACGCGGGCATGGACACCCTGCCCCTGGACGTCGTCCGCCGCTGGGTGGTGCTCGTCGAGATGCTGCACGCACCTGAGCGGGCGCTGTGCCACCTCACGTTCCCGCAGGCAGCGACCTGGCCGGAACTGCTCCTGGCCCATGCCGACCGGCTCGCCGGCGCCATCGGCGCCGACCGGACGGCCCCGGGTCGGCTGTCCCACACCACCCTCGACGCGCTCCAGGCGGCCGCGGGCTGGGACCCGGCCACTCTGGTGGCGGCCGCCCTCGCCACGCCTGCGGGCGAATACACCTGGAGCCCGCGGCGGGCCGCGCTGGTCAGCGCGCTGCCCGGGTATCCGCAGGCGCTGCAACGGCACCTCGGTGCGGTCCGCGCGGCGCTGACGCCCCCCGCCCGGCACACCGCTCCCACCGCCCTCGTCGCCGCGCTCGACCTGCTGTCGCCGGCCCGGCCGGCCACGCTGGCCGCGTTGGCCCCGCAACTGGCCGACCTCGCCACCAGCGGCACCCGGCCGGTCCGCGAGGCTGCGGCAGGGCTGCTCGCCCGGGCGGGCACGCCGGGGGCGAAGGCGCTGGACGTCGTCGCCGTCGAGGCGGCACCGTCGCAGCGCGCCCGGGCCGTGGAACTGCTCGTCACCCACGCCGACACCACCGGGGACGCCGCCCTGCGGGCCGCCGTCCTGGAACGCGCGGCGCGGGACCGCTCGGCGAGCGTCCGGGCCGTCGCCGCACGGCAGGACACCACACCGGCTCCCGCCGACCCGGACCCCGGCCCGGCGCTGCCGCCCTGGTCCGTCGAGCTCACCCCGGCCGTCCTGCGCTGGCTCGACGACGTCCGCGGCCGGTCGGCAGCGCCCCCGGGCTACGCCGAGTACCCGCCGGCGCCCGTCTGGCCCGGCGAGGACCTGCTCACCTTTCTGACCTCCCCCGAATGCGATACCCCCACCACGGCCCCGATCCGCCTCGGCCCGCCCGACCCCATGGATCGGCCGACCGACAGACGGGCCTGGGCGGTCGGCCAGGCCCTCGCCGCGGCGGACCCGGACGGCGTGCCCGTCACGGCCGCCCTGAAGGTCGTCGTCCACCTCGGGGTACCGCTCACGGACGGGGCCCGGCTCGCCCGCCCCGTGGTCGGGCTCCTCGAGGCGTGGCACGAGCGCACCGGCCACCCGGACCTGCTGACCGCCGCCCGGCTCCTGTGCGACCTCGGCGTCCCCGCGAGCGCTGTGGCCCTCCACTGGGCCACCAAGGGTCCGTTCGCTCTGGGCGGCGACTGGCCGGACGACGACGTCGTCCCGCTGCTGGCGGACCAGGCGCCCTGGCTCGTGGAAGAGATGCGCACGCAGCGTTCTGGCGACTGGATGCATGACCGTTCGCGGCTCTTCCTCGCCGCTGCCAAGCTCCCCGCTCCCCCGCCCGGCCTGGTCGACCTGCTGTTCGACCTGTCGCTGGGCGCCGCGAAGGGCGACAGGGAGCACGCCCGGTCCGCCCTCGGCCACCGGCCGGGCCTGGACGAGCGTCTGGTGGCCGCCCTGGCGGACCGGCGGTCCGCCGTCCGCGCCGCCGCCGCGGACTGGCTCGGACGGCGGCGCTGCACCGCGGCAGCCGGCCCGGTGCGTCGGGCGCTGGCCGCCGAGCAGCACGACACCGCCCACGCGGCACTGCTGGGCGCCCTGGAGCTGCTCGGCGACGGCCCCGGCGGCGAGGGCCCGGGCGGCGAGGGCCCCGGCGAAGGCGGTGTGCAGGACGTCCGCCTCGATCTCGCCGCCCGCGCCGCGAAGGAGGCGTCCGCGCCGCTGCCGGCCGCCGCACGCTGGCTGCGCATCGAGGACCTCCCCGCGGTCCGCTGGTCGGGGACCGAGGAACCGGTGGGCCCCGCCGTGCTGCGCCTGCTCGCCGCCCGGGCCGTGAAGGGACGCAGCCCCGAGCCCGACGCCCTGCTGCGCAGCCACGTCGCGGCGCTGGACGCCCGGGACCGTGCCTCGCTCGGCGCCGCCGTGCTGGACGCCTGGCTGCGCGCTGACGCCGAGGGCCCGGCGCTGCCGGCCAAGGGACTGCTCGCGCTGGCCGCCGCGTGCGGCGGCAGCCACGTCGTGGAGGCGGCCCGCCGCTACATCGAGACGAACTACGGCTACGCCCCCGGCCAGGGACGCGCCCTCATCGCGATGCTCGGCTGGACCGACGACCCGGGCGCCGTGCAGGTGCTGCTCGCCCTGCGGCGCCGGTTCCGCACCCGCAGCTTCCAGGAGGAGGCGGCGCGGCAGATCGACGCCCTCGCCGACCGCAAGGGCTGGACGGTCGACGAGCTGGCCGACCGCACCATGCCGACCGCCGGACTGGACGACGACGGGACGCTGCTGCTGTCGTACGGGCCACGCAGCTTCGTCGCCGTCCTGACCAGCGACCTCACCCTCGCACTGCGCGACGCTCACCACGAGCCGGTCCGCGCCCTCCCCCCGCCGCGCGCCGGGGACGACGAGGCCGCCGCGACCGCTGCCCGCAGAGCCCTGGCCACGGCCCGCAAGGAACTCAAGGCCGTGGTCCGGGGCCAGCGCGACCGCCTCCTGGAGGCGATGTGCACCGGCCGGACCTGGTCCCTGGCCGACTGGCAGTCACACCTCGCCCAGCACCCGATCGGCCGGCGGCTGGTGGAGCGCCTGGTCTGGATCGCCACCTGCCCGTCGTGCGGCCCCGTCGCCTTCCGCCCCGACGACGGCACGCCGCTCGCCGCCGACGGGACACCCGTGGACCTGCCGCAGGAGGCGACCGTCGTGCTGGCCCACGACCTGCGCCTGCCGGACGGATCGACGTGGCAGCAGCACCTGACCGCCGAGGACATCGCGCCGCTCTTCCCGCAGTTCGGCCGCGGCGTCGGCCCGCTCGACCCGGCCCTGGCCGGGCAGGACACGCTGAGCGAGGTCGCGGGAGCCGCCGTCGGGTACTTCCGGCTCCGGGCGGAGGCCACCCGAGCGGGCTGGACGCGCGGCCCGAACGACGACGGCGCCTGGTTCACCACCTACACGCGACGCTTCCCCAGCGCCGGCATCACCGCCGTCCTCCACTTCAGCGGCACCGAACTGCCGGAGCAGGACGTCGAGGTCACCCTCGAAGGGCTGCGTTTCGAGCGGGACGCCCGCCGCTTCCTGCCCTTCGCCGAGGTGCCCGACGTCCTGCTCGCCGAGTGCCGCGCCGACGTCCTCACCATCGCCGGGAGGCACGGCGCGGCGCTCGGCGTCGCTTGATGCGGCGGCCCACGCCGCGGTCGACGGCCCGGTCGACGGCCCGGTCGACCGACCGAGCACCGTGCACGCTCGTCGCGGCCCTGCCACCGGACCGGCAGCCCGGCCGGACCGGCCTGCACGGCGGCTCGACCCGGGCTGACCCGCGCCAACACCTTGCAACTGCAACTTAGCCTGCTAACCTCTACTCGTGGAAGGACACCTGGCATTCGATCTCCATGCCTTGACCAGCCGGCTCGATCGCGCGGCCGACCGCATCCTGCGGGCGGAGTGCGAGCTGTCGTACCGCCGATTCCTGGCGCTGTTCATGGCCGACCAGCTGGAGAACCCGACCCAACGCGCATTGGCCGAGCGGCTCGGGGTGACCGAGCCCTCCATCAGCCGGATGATCACCACGTTGTCGGCCGCCGGCCTGCTCGACGTCCGTCGTGGCGCCTCGGGCGGGAACCGACGGGGACTGCAGCTGACCGACGAGGGGCGGCGGCTCGTGCAGCGTTGCTGTGCCCTGCTCGAGGAGCGGATGACCGCCATCGTCGAGGCTGCCGGAGTCCCCTACGCCGCCTACCTGGGCTACACCGCCCGACTGCTCGACAGCCCCGAACTGACCTGAGAACCGCCTGACGCCTCAGCGCTACCGCCGACCTCGGCCGCCGGCCGGGACGTCGCGCTGCCCTTCCATGTCCTGATCCACCTCAGCCTCCGACCACCAAGGGGTTCGCCATGCCCGACACCAGGTACACCGAGCCGGACCACCACCGGTTCGTCTCCGCCGACGGCACTCCCATCGAGGTCCGATCCCTGGGCCAGGGCCCCGGCGTGGTGGTCGTCCCAGGTGCCCTGTCCACGGCCGACGACTACGCGCGCCTGGCCCGCGCACTGTCCGACCGGTTCACCGTCCACACGATCCAGCGCCGCGGCCGAGGCGGTAGCGGGCCGCAAGGTGACCGCTACGGCATCGAACGCGAATGCGAGGACCTCGACGCGGTAGTGGCAGGCACCGGCGCCCGGCACCTCTTCGGTCACAGCTACGGCGGCCTGATCGTCCTGCGGGCCGCGGCCCGTCCCGGCAGCCGCTACGCACGAGTGGCGGTCTACGAGCCCGGCATCTCCGTCGAAGGGCTCATCCCCATGCACTGGATCCCCCGGTACCGGTCCGCCCTGGCCGGCAACCGCCCTTCCGAAGCACTGGCCGCCCTGTCCGTCGCCACCGGCCCGGCGCACGCACGACGCCTGCCGGTCCGGATGATGCGCCTGCTCCTGCTGACCCTGATGCCCCCGGGGCGACGACGCGCGATGACGCCCCTGCTGGAGCCTGCCCTGCAGGAGCACGAGCAGATCGCCCGCTTCGACAACTGCACCTGCGACTACCGCACCATCACCGCACCGACCCTCGTCCTGAGCGGCGGACGGTCGCGGCTGCCGTACGTCCCCGCCGCGGTCGCGGCCCTGCAGTCCGCTCTCCCCGAAGTCCGGGCGCTCGAAATGCCCGGGCTCGACCACTTCGGACCCAACGGCGCCAAGGCAGCCCGGATCGCCGACGTCCTGACCGACTTCTTCCTCACCGGCGGCAACGGCTCGCCACCACTGCGGACGTCCAGCGGCCAGGACCGGTAGCCAGGACACACCACTCGGCCGAGCCCTCGGGCGCCACGTGCGCCACCTGCGGCGCGCGGCCCTGTCGCCAGGTGGACCACGTCGTACCAGCTGTTCCGTGGTGCGGTCGGCCGTCGAGGGCCGCGGCGCACGATGCCGGACAGTGGCGTGCCAAGGTCACCGCGGGGGCGGCGCCGCCTCGGCGTGGGCGGTGCGGACGGCTCCTCGGGCGAGCCCTGAGATCATCACATCGAGCAGGGACAGCGTGGCGAAGGCGAGGATCGCCAGCGCCTGGTCACCGACCAGGAAGGCGGCCAGGAGCAGAAGCGGGGGCCGCACCGCGGCGACGGCGACGGCCAGGTCGGCGGCCAGGACGCCGGCTCCTCCGGTACTGGCCGTCCGGCGTGCGCGCATCGCGGCGACCAGTGCCCGCAGCATCAGGCCGTGGACCAGCAGGCCGCTGACACCGGTCGCGACGAGCACCGCGAACACCCGAGTGTGGCGGTGGCCGTCGTGCAGCAGGAGCGTCGCCGCCCCGGCCGCCACGAGCGCCGCCTCGGCCAGCAGGACGGACACCGAGACGACGAAGAGCCCGAGCCGAGGAGCCCGGGGGTGGGCGGACGGACGGTGAACACGCGGCACGGTCAACTCCGGACCGCCACCGGCCAATGGCCGTCGAGGAAGGCGCTGTTGTCGTCGACCTTCTGGCGCAGTCCGAGGTCGGCCTTGTTGGCGGCGTTGGACAGGTTCGCGGCCCCGGCGCCGACCGCGCCGCACGCCACGACCGCAGCGGCACCCGCGATGAACGGCCCCGCCGGCAGGCCCACGATCGTCGCGGACGACGCGAGCGCGGACACGATGCCGGCGATCAGCGCTGCCAGGGCCGCGACCAGCGCGAACCAGAACAGCAGGATCGCCGTCGCGACGTCCCCGAGGGCGCTGCTCGCCCCCTCGGCGAAACTGCTCCTGATCTTGTCGAGCGCGGCCTGCTGCAGGGGCAGCACCTGCCGGTAGGAGTCGGCGGCCGAGCCCTCCCATCGGTCGTCGACGCTCAACGATCCGGCAGCCATCGCCTGGTTCTTGCTGCTGACCGGCGAGCCGACCGAGTCGACCCAGGCGCTGGCGGTGTCCCACAGGGCGCTGGGCGATCCCATGTGCGTCACGACGTCACTGAGCACGTTCCACAGGTCGGCCATCTTCCCGCAGAGCCAGTTCCAGCCCTCGACGACCTTGTCCGCGGCCCATCCAGGCAGCCAGCCGATCTTGTCGTTGATCGCCTTCATCAGCTCGTCGAGCTTCTTCTTGATGTTGCCGAGCAGCTCATCGACCTGCGTCCGCAGCGCCGCGTCCTCCGTGGCCGTCATCCGTCAGCCTTCCTGTGACGCCCGCGGCGCCGTCCGGGTCGCGCGGTTCACTTGATGGTCCAGAGGTCCTTGAACTCGGCGCTGGCCTCGTCCTCGCTCGCCTGGTAGCGGTCGGCGACCGCGGTGAGGGTGTCACCCATGGCGTTGAAGTTGGTGGTCGCCTCCTGCAGCAGACGCGTCACCTTCTCCTGCAGCGAGCCGTACGTGCTGAGCAGGCTGCTCCCGCGCACCGAGGCGAACGACAGGTCGTCCTCGGTCAGGGTCAGGCTCTCGGCGGCCTTCCCGGCGACGGACGTCGTGTCGGCCACCTCGTGCCAACGCCTGGCGTCCCCGCGCAGCGCTTCCATCGCCACCGCGTAGTGGTCGGACATCGAGTTCCCCCTTGCTTGTCTGCCGTCGCGTCCTGGTCACAGCAGCCCGAACCGGCGCGCCAGGGCGACCGGGTCGGTGCTGAGCGCGGCCAGCTCGCCGATCGCGGAGTCGGCCAGCCGGGCCTGCGGCCCCGTCTCGGCAGCGTGCCGGCGTGCCTGCCGCAAGACCTGGGCGGTCTCGGCGCCCAGCGTGGCCGGGTCGGTCGAGCGGATCCACTCCGCGTCGAAGCGGACCGCGACGGGGTCGCCGGTGCCCGACGTCTCCACCGTCACGCCGCCCGAGAGCCCCGTCGTGGTGACGGTACGGGACGGTGCCCCGGCCACGAGCGCGGTCACGTCGTCCAGGTCACGATTGGCACGCTCCAGCACGTCGACCAGGGCACGCAGGGCACGAGTGCCGTGCGCCTCGTCCAACCGCCCGACCAGCGTCCCCAGCTCGCCGGCGAAGCTGCCCGCGGGGTCGGGGACCGGGGCGGGCGGCGCGGGATCGGATGCCAGGTCCGGGGCGTCGGTCGCCCACGCCTGAAGGCGCGCCAGGGCGGCCTCGCGCACCGCCTCCACCACCGCCGTCCCGAGCCCCTCAGGGCCGAGCGTGCGACGCCACGCGGGATCGACGTCCACGCGCGCGACGTCGCCGTCCGCGTCCAGGGTGACGGTGACGACGCGAGCGCGGTCGCTGCCCGTGGCAGCGCCCGCCCTGGCCAGCCGGCTCACCTGCGCGTCCAGCTCCCCGCGCAGCCGTGCCAGCCCGTCCGCCGGGTCGGGGTCGGCCGGCGCCCATCCCCCCACCGTCACGTCGGCCCCCCATCGCGGTGCGGCACGGTACCGGCCGAAGCTAGCGAAGGGCCGTCCCCGTCGGCAACCCCGTCCTCACCGGCTGCGCAGGACGCTCCCTCCCTGCGGCGACGTGTCCGTCCCGCCGAGGACTCCGCTCCTCCCGGCGACACGCCTCCCGGCCACCCACAGCGGCGCGGTGCTGACCGCCGGTCTGGCTGGGCCGGCTGCGGGGGCGACGGCGGGCCGGCTGGGCGCCACGGGTCCTGCGGAAGCGCTCCATCGGTCGGCGGCCCGGGCCATCCGTGCCGGCGACCCGACCGCCCTGAGCCGGCTCGCCGAGGATCACCCGGGCCTGGCCCGCGAACAGCTCGCGCACCTGGGTGACCGCACCCCGGTGCACGCAGCCGCCGTCCACCGCGGACAGGATCTCCCTGGCCAGGGGCCCTGTGGCGTCATCGTTCGGACATCAGTCCGGGTCGGCGTCGGACTCGGGGGCCAGCAGCCAGTACCGGTTCTCCTCGGGCTGCCACGACATCGTTTTGGCGTCCTCCATCGTCACGCAGTTGCGGGCCGCCTCCAGTGCGGAGGTGTTCGTCTGCGCGGCGAGCAGCGCGAGGTTGATGTCAGGGCCGTCCTCGATGCGGTAGAGCCGCTGGGTCATGGACCGCCTCTCGCCCTCCGGGGCGCCGGCCGCCTCCATCTCCAGCAGCGTGCGGGCGGGGCTCTGCGGCAGAGCGTCTCGAACCATCGAGCGGCCGCTCGGCCCGCCCCGGCGCGACTGCTTCTTGTGTTTCGACATGACCTGAACTCTACGGGGTGTCATTCGCGGGTCACCCGGTCCTGCCAGTACGCCATGCATCCTCGTGGGCCTGCTCCCCACCCGGGCCCGCCACTCGTCCCTGCGCCGCTCCGGTGACCGCAGCGCCATCGGCGCCAGGCCCCCCGCTCGTCGAAGGCCTCCGCCAGGCCCACGAGGGGTGGTGGCGTGCGCGACGAGCGCGTCCGCTTCGGTCGACGACCGGGACTCGTGCGCGTCACGGGAAGGTCCTCGCAGAGCGTGGCCGATGTCACGATCTCGACGGGTCGGCGCTGACGGCCGGTGGCTGCTCCCACGCACGCCAGGGGCGGAGATCGGTCCTGAACACCGACCGGAGTCACGTCGTCGACATCACGGTCGACCTCCAACCGACGGCCCACTCACCACGCGCGGCCGCGGGTCGCAACGGTCGGCGGCAGGTGAGTTGTTGGCGTGGGCATCGGATCCGGGATGGCGCAATGTCGGAGGGCGCGGTTCGCCGAGCCGTCACACCCGGATGGGGCGCGTGCGATGACGCCGACCAGGGTCGACCTCAGCTCGTACGCCTGGCCGTGCCTGGTCTCGGTCGTGGCCGACGCCGACGTCCGCTCGTGGAGGACGTCCCAGCCGAGGTAGGCCGCCCGCAGCAGTTCCCGGACCTGGGCTGCCGTGAGCGGGCACTCGACGATCGCCGGTCGCGCCCCCTGAGTCCCGACCTCGATGCGGTCGGCGAACACGGCGATCACGTGGAGGCCGCCCGGCACGGTGGCGCTTCGCCACCGGGCCAGGACGGCGGACAGCGCGGCCGGTGACCTGGCATGCTCCAGCACGCTGAAGCCCACCACCAGCCCCGCGTCCGGCTGCGGGAACGTGTACTCCTCGATGTCCGCCACCACGGTGTCGACCCGGTCGGGCACCCCCGCCCGCTGCGCTCCCGCGGCGAGCAGGTGCAGCGCGGCAGGCAGCACATCGACCGCGGTCACCCGCGATCCCGACGGCAACCGGGCGGCGGCCAGGATCGCATGCCGCCCCGTCCCGGAACCCAGGTCGTAGGCGTGCACCGGCACCCCCGCCGCCGTCGCCAGGTCGACCGCGTCCGCCACCAGACGATTCGGCCGGGCCCACCAGCCGTGCCCGCCCCGGTCCGACGCCGCGAACGCCGCCGAGTGATAACGGAGCGTCTCCCGCCGGGCCGCCTCGAAACCGCGCACACTCCCCGGTGTACCACCCGACCGGCGTCGCCCGGGCCATCGTGACCCGCCGCCGCTGCTGCGACGGATCCTCACCGGCGGGCACAGCCGGCGTGGGCCATCGCGGGGAGCCATCCCGGCTGCGCGCCGCGGGCGCCCCGCAGCTGGTCCTGACAGCCCCGTACGAAGCCGGGCACTCCCCGCCGCTGACCCCAGCCCAGACAGGGGCCGATCATCACGACTCCGGTCCACGTCTCCGCTGCCCGGCTGCCCGGCTGCCCTGCTGCCCGGAGCCGAGGACCATCGTCACCCCGTTGGCCGCCCCCTGCCGGTGTAGGCAGGAGATCTCCGGAGTCGGCCATCGACGGCCACGAGGGGACGGGATCGCGACGCCCTTCGAGATCACCGACCGCGTCGCCCCCATCAGGTTCGCCCGGATCACGGGCGGGCTCTACCTGGCGTTCATCGGGTCATCCGTGATGGCTGACGTCCTCGGGCACATCGGACGGGGGAACACGCTGCAGGTGTACGACGCGACCACAACGAGGCCAGGAGCATTCAGGCTCGCGTTGGTCTGCGCGTTCGTGTCGACATTCTTGTCCCTGATGGCCACCTGGGGCCTCTACGTCATGCTGCGGACGGTCAACAACGACCTCGCCCTGCTCTTCCTGCTGCTCAATGCCGTCGGCGTCGCCGTCCAGTGCGCGAGCATGCTCGGACTCGTGTCGGCCCTGTTCCTCGGCAACCCCGGTGACGGTCCGGCAACCTTCCCGCCGCTCCAGGCAGCCGCCCTCGCTCAGAGCAACATCGACATGTACCGCACTGGCCTCGTCATCGCTCAGCTGTTCTTCGGCACGTGGCTGTTCCCACTCGGATACCTGGTCCTACGATCCGGGCGCCTCCCGCGGCTCCTGGGCACCCTGCTCATCTTGGACGGCGTCGCAGAGCTGGTCTGGTTCCTCCAGGCACTGCTCCTGCCGTCACATCCCGAGATCAAGACTCCCGGCACGTTCGTCAGCCTCCTCGCCGAGGTAGGGCTGGCCCTCTGGCTTCTGATCCGAGGAGTCAAGGACGCCGGACCTGCTCCCACCGGCGCACCCGGTCCGACGGCGGCCAGGGTCGCTCACCGCGACGTCTCCCCGTGACCGGGTCGGTGCACCACATACCGCGACGCCGGATCTGGGGACGGCTGCTCAGGCCGTCGATCGCCGGAGCGCTGGCGTTCTGGGTCGTCAACCTGGCGATCTCACTGACCCCGATCGCGGCCGACTACCGGGCCGCCCTCTCGATCGCCTACGTGCCGATGCTGCTGGAGGCGGTGCTGGGCGGATTCCTGATCGCACTGGGAGTGACGTACTGCCTGCTCCGCTTCCATGACACGATCCCTGGCCAGAGCCCGGTCCTGAAGGCCGCACTGTTGAGCATTCTCGCGCTGGTCCTCATGACGATGCTCCTCGAGGTGCCGGCGAAGTTCTTCACGCCCACGCCCCACGCGATCCGCTACTTCCTCATCGGTACGGCGTTCAACGTGCTCAGGATCCTCGCGCTCGGAATTGTGGTCGGCCGACTGTTCGGACGGCCCGACCCTCACCGGGACATCTGATGGGCGAGCCGCTGCAGGAGTAGGACCTGCGCGCGCGGCGCAGTACTCCTCGAGCATCCCGTGATCACAATCCCGCGACATCCGCCGCTCCCCTCGGGTCGTGCAGCGGACCTGCTGACGACGAGGTGCGTCGAAGACGTCACGGCCGTCCGCTGCGGCGGCCGCCGTGTGAAGCGTCAACCTGCGCAGCGTCGCCCAACGCAAGATACCAAGGCCATTGATGGCCTCGGCCGACCCCTTTGCCGACCCGCCGAACTGGAGGGCGCCCACTACGTTCAACATGACGCCCGGCCGGCCGCCGCGCTCTCGCACCAGGATACCTCCGGACATGCCGGGGCGGTTCACTGTGGCGCGAGGCGGACAGTGAGATCGGTTCGTGATCGTGCCGTGCTGTCAGTGTCGCCGGTTTCGGTGAAAGGTATCCCGAGACATCGGACCCGTTTCCCCTGGAGGGAATCCGTGAATGGTCGCCTGAGCTGGCCCAGGTCGGTGCTGCTGTCGGTGAGTGGCTGCGTCGTGGCCCTGTCTCTCGCTGGGTGCTCGCCCGAGTTCGGCGCCGTGTCAGGCTTGAGCGTTGACGCGTCGGGGCGGCCCATCGGCCTGCTGCTCACGTGCTCCCGCGACGCCCGACTGGACGTCGCCCTGCTCCAGGACTACACCGTCACGGCGACGCCTTCGACCGTGGGTGAGTGGACGGCCAAGACCGCACTGACCGGCACCGGCTCTGTGAACTTGTCCGAGCCGGGGCCAGGCTGGTCGACGAAGACCCAACTGGGGACACTTGTGGACGGCCGCCGATACGTGATCTCGTGGCTCTCGACGAGCAATCGTTGGGCATCCGAAGCCGTCTCATTCACCGTCGCAGATCTGGCGAAGATCCCGCCAGGGCAGGTCCGATTCGTCGATTCGGTCTCGGCCGACAGAATCACCCCGCATTACCGGGTCGCAACCATGGCCGACTTCCAGGGGCAGGAATGCGTGATCCGACAGTAGCTTCCCCGTCGGAATATCACGTGGGCAACGAGTGCCGTCGACCCGTCGATGCGGCCCCATTGTCGGTTGAGGACCACGCATGACCGCAAGCGCACGAACTTCAGCCAGCCTGCCGGCCAGCCACCCGGTGAATGCATCACGTCATGGGGGCCGCGCAGCACAGCCTGGCAAGGTTGACATTTTCCGTAGCGAGCGGAGCATTTACGTTGATCCGTCTGGCAATCGGTGTCAACTTCCAGTCTCCTGGTCGGACAGTGACCTCCACCTCCCCGCGGCCTTGTATCCTCAGGGACGCGTCGCCATTCTCTGTAGTAGTGGCTGTCCACCTTCGGCCACCGATCACAGCCTCGACCGTGGCGGACGGGAGAGACAGTTGCTCACAACCCCCGGCCTGGAGACACACGGTGACGGTGACATGAATTCTGAGCTCGGACCCATCACCGCTACCACCGTTGTCCATAACACAAGCGGCGATGGGCAATACGATCTCCCCCAGCAGGAGAATGATGAACAAGCGAGTCAGATACCTGCTCCTGCTCACGAATACTCACCACGTCGGGACGTTGGCATGGCGGTACGACGGCGGACGGCTGCGGATCCGGTCCCGACAGAGGCGTCCAACGAGACGGTCCCACTCGAAGATACGAAATAGACCGTGGCGGATATCCATCGCTGGGCAACATCCGATCCTGGCCGCTGGCCGGCCGGAATGGTGGCGCCGTGTCGAGCGCGCGTTGGTGACGATACGTGGCCGGGGGCACGGCCGACTCTGCACCTGACGGTGGGACTTTCAGCCGTCGGCAGGACGACGCCGGCGTCCCGTAGTCGCAACTGAGCAGACGATCTCGAGGGTCGGCTGATCTGCGCCGCCTCGCGGGATGACGGCACGGGCCGTCACCTCGACGTCTTCGGGTCGGGGGTGCACATGGTCAGGAATGACGTGCGGTTCTCGCGCTGAACGTCGGAGGCGTCCATCCAGCCGCGGTCGCCGAACAGGTAGCTGCCCGCCGGGTGCTGGGACGACTCGCGCAGCACCCGGGCGACCTCGACCCGGGCCCCCCATGACGGCGGCCCGCTGACGGAGAAGTTGAGCCACCCGGCCTTGGCCCAGTCGTAGCCCACGGGCAGCGGCGTCGTGACCTGGAGCCCGCCGGCGTCCGGTGAGCCGCTCAGCGAGCCGGTCGAAGAGGCGCCCGGCGACATGCGGGTCGAGGGTCCCCCGGCGTTTCTCAGCAGGTCCATGCGCTCCAGCCGCACCCCCGGCTTTGGTGCGGTCCACTCCTGCGTCGTGCTGTCCTTGGTGCCGGTGTCGAAAAGCACCGTCACGCGGAACACGCCGTCGCACGGGGTGCCGGTCCACACCTTCAGGACGCCGTCGTCCACCCGGAACCCGGCCGCGGCCGGCAGCGACGGCGCGAACTGCGCCTTGGTGTCGCACGCCCCGGTCAGCGCCGCCACGACCAGGGCCGCGCAGGCCGCACGGGCAGCGCGCGCGACACGCGGCCTGCTAGCGATAGCCACCATCGGAAAGTCCCGCACCTTCCTCGGTCTGGTTCCCGCCGGTCATCTTCTCCCACCCGTAGGAGGCAAGGAAATGCGTGTAGCCCTCGCGTGCCCATTGCTGGGAATGGCGCTCCTCGTGGTGCAGCAGGCGGTCCAGGTCGAGCTGCCCCTGGTACGGGCCGTTGTCACCCTGGTACCACGTGCGGCCCGACGTCACCACGTCACGTAGTTGCTTCGCCGCGTCCTGCGGGTCGTCGACGTTCAGCATGAACGTGTCACCGTAGGTGGTCCCGCCGTTCTGGCTGTACACGTCCTGCACGGCGTTCCCGCCCAGGCCCATCATCATGCCGTTCGGGGTGGTGACCAACCGCCCGCCGTTGAAGTGCACGAACCCGACGTCCTCGTCGTAGCTCCAGTCGTTCTTCTTCTGCCGGTCGATGATGCGCTGCAGTTCCTCGGAGCCGTACGGGGTCGGCGCGAAGTCGGTCTGCTGGCCGCCCGCGCCGTAGTCGGTGCCCGCATTGAGGATGTAGGTCATCCGCACCGCCTTGGCGGCGTCGTCCCCGCTGATGTCCGTAGGCAGCAGGAAGAACGACTTGTAGATCCCGTCGCCGTCCTCGTCCTCGCGGATCTCCTCCATCCCGTCGAGGACCCTGAAGTCCTCGGGGGTGAGGTGGTGGTCGGCGATCATCTTCTTGATCGTGTCGAGCGGCACGCCCCGGCGCACGGCGTTCTCCAGCCACTGCCGGTAGTGGCCCGAGACGGGCGGCCCGGTCAGCAGCCCGGCGTCGCGCAGGTGCTGCTCCAGTTCGTCGACCCGGGCGTCGAGCTCCCCGCCCTTGGCGGCGTCGGCCAGCGTGGTCGCGTCGTGGTCGCTGATCTTCCCGTCCTGCGCGAGGTGCATGACCTGGGCCAGGGTGGCGTCGATGTCGTTCGCCGTCGTGAGGATCGCCGCGGTCTCCTGCACGAGCTGCTTCATGATCGTCGCACGGTATCGCCGGGTCTCGGCGCGGTCCTCGGCCTCGAACCGCGACCTCGGCGGCGGATCGGGAGGCCTGACGTCGGTGACGGAGCCGTCGTTGCCGATGCGGAACTGGTAGCTGCCGGCCAGGGACTCGTTGTTGGCGACCCGGGTCTTCAGGGTGGTCACGGCGTCGGAGGCGTCCTGCAGGGCGCGGCTGACGGCGGACAGCTCGGCGACCATCACCTCGGCCTTGTTCCGCGTCGTCCCGAGCGAGGCGCGCGCCGCGTCGGCGGCGGCACCGCGCCACTGCGGCAGCTTCTTGGCGTCGTCCAGCTCGTCCTGCAGCCCGATGAGCTTGTCCCGCCGCCCCCGCAGGTTGGCGGCCGTCGTGTCGAGCGCGTTGCCGTCCCACCGGCGGACGTCGTCGTAACCGATGGTCATCAGCTGAACGCCTTCGCAGCCTCGTCCTCGCTCTTGGAGTACGTGGTCGCGCACGCCTCGATCGATGTGCTCCACCGGTCGATCTCGCCGGCCCACCCCCTGGCGCGATCGTTGAACGCCGTGACCAGGGCGGGCGCGCAGCTCGCCGCACTGCCGCCCGGCAGTGCGGTCGCGATCACGTCCAGGCCGGTGCCCGGCTCAACCGCCCTGGCCTGCGCAGCGGCGGACGCCGCCGCCTTCGCCGCCGCGTGCAGGTCGTTGATCTGCACGTCGAACCCGCTCACAGCCCGCGGCCCCCTCCCCGGACTCGGTTGCCGCCGCACTGTACGGGAGTCCTTCCGCTCCCGCCAATGCCATGATCTCCGAGTCCGTCACTCTCCGGTGCGGTGATCGAAGTCGTGGCGGCGGGCGCCGTCCGGCCAGGCGGCGACCTCGGACGGCGTGGACCGGAGCACCGGGCGGGGCGGGTCCCTGCTGTCGCGCACCGGCATCATGCCCAGCACGAGCGCGAATCCCACCCACCGATCGTTGTTCGCCGCCTGGCGCCGTTACTGCCGGCAACGCATTCTGTGCATGAACATGCCGATGGGATAGCTTCACTCCGTGGTGCACATCCACCGACCACATCACGGCGAAACAGGTGGCGAGACACGTGTGAGAACAGCGCCGTGGGCAGGTCCGGGCCGCCGATTCCTGGCCATGGGGATGGACCTCCTGATGATCGCCGGATGGGCCGCCTTGGCAGGCCTGGTCGCAGTCGTGCTGCACCTGACGCATGCCGTCCCTACGGCGGCGAGTGGTCAGGACGCGTTGGCCTTCCTGACGCTGGTCCTGCCGGTGGTGCTCACGTTCGTCCGGCAGGAGGCCGGACCGTCGCATGCGACATGGGGCAAGCACCGACTCGGGATGATCGTTACCGACGCCGCAGGGCGGCGCCCTTCGACGACGCAGATCGTCGCGCGCAACCTGGTCAAGTTCGCCCCGTGGCAGGCCGCCCACACGACGGTCTTCCACCTTCTGGCTGGGAGCACGGCCAGTTGGCTGCTCGTGACGTCGATCGGCGCGCAACTCTTCGTGCTGCTCTCGGCCCTGGCCCTCGTCGTCGATCCACAGCACCGCTCGCTGCACGACCGCCTCGCGGGAACGCGAGTCGCCCGGAACGCTGAGGGCTGAACGCCGGATCCTCGTCGACGCCTCCTCCCCGCTCGCCACAGTCTCTGACAAACCCGGTGCCGGGATCTGGCTCCTCCGCGGTTGCAGTGGACGGCGCGATCGTCTCGTTGAGTGTCCTTGACGGCATTGAAGGGCGTCCGCGCTGACCTCGGCGTCCTCGGTGATGCGGGCCAAGGACAACCGTGCGGATCTGGAGACGCGGTCCGCGACCTCGGCGAAGTTGACCGCCGGCTCAACGCCCCAGTTCGTGGGCGACAAAAGGTCACCCCTGATTCGGGGCGAACGAGGGCGCGGGACGCACTGGGCACGCCCCCGTTGGCTCGTTCCCGCGGTCGGGCGAGTGCGAGGCGCTGCCCGTCGGGGCCGGGACGGCGAGACGGTCGCCGGCCCCGCCGGGCAGCGCAACCCGTCATGCCGGGCGGGTGGCCAGCCGCTCCTGGATGCCGTCCACGATCTTGCTGATCGTCGGTACCTGCAGCCGCACGAAGCCGAGCACGAGCACGAGCCCCACGAGTCCGGGCAGCTGCGAGATGACGAACGACTCGTCGAGCCTGGCGGGCGACCAGTGGTACACGATCCACACCCGCAGCACGGACTCGATCACCAGCACGCCGCCGAAGGCGGCGGTCATGAGCCGCTCTCGGGTGCGGAACGTGGCCGACTCGTCCCAGGCCAGGTCGTACGCATCGGCGCGCACCAGATCCCCGCCGCTGGCGATCGGGGCGGCGGCGATGTAGACGACGGGCTTGCCCACCACGCACGTGAACAGGAAGTAGACGCCGGCGAGGGCGGTGTAGAAGGCCGGCTTGGCGGCGACCAGGCGCGGGTCGTCGGTGGTGAAGACCAGGGCGGCCGACAACGCCACCTCGAGCAGCACCAGGATGCCGATGAAGTCGAGCTTGCGGCGTCGGATCGTGTTGAACAACGCGTAGACGCCGGTGCCGACACCGGCCGAAGTCAGCGCCCAGAACTGCCCGACGCCGACCCCGCGCAGCACGAAGTAGACGACGATCGGCACGATGACGTCGAGCAGGGTGGGCAGCAGCAGGCGGAGCCGGTTCATGCGGACATTCCTTCCTGGAAGGTGGCGACGTGGACCAGGCCCGCGGTTCCGTCCACGGTGAGCAGCTGGCCGTCGGTGAACGTGGTGGTGGCGTTGTTGGTGGCGAGGACGGCCGGCACGCCGTACTCGCGGGAGATGATCGCGGGGTGGGAGAGCACGCTGCCCCTGTCGGTGACGAGCGCGCCGAGGACGGGGAAGAGCACCGCCCACTGCGCCGTCGTCTCGGGGCAGACCAGCACGTCGCCCCGGCGCAGCTTGCCGAAGTCGGCGACGTCCCGGATGACGCGTGCGGGCCCGGTGTAGCAGCCCGCCGACGCCGCGAGCCCGCGCATCGCGCCGTCCGGCGTCTCGCCACCCCCGGTCGGCGCCCCCCGCAGGCTCATGGACCACTGGGCCAGCTCGACGACGTGCAGTGCACCGGCGGACGGCTCCGGCAGGCCGGCGTCGTCAGCGGGCGTGGGCGGCGGCCCGTAGAACGGCGGCCCCGGGTGCGCGGCCGCCCAGGCGTGCCGGCCTCGGCCGAGGCGGACCTCCTCGTGCAGGTCGGCGCCGCGGTCGAGGGCGGCGAAGGCGGTGTCCAGGTGCAGGTGCCAGACGTCGTCCGGCCGGTCGATGAGCCCCGCCGCGGCCACCCGGCGACCCAGCTCGAGCAGCGCGTACCGCAGCAGCGCCCACAGCGACACCGCGTAGTAGACCTTCTCGTCCCGCACCGGGGTGGCGAGGTCGCTGCCGGCCAGCGCCAGGGCGAACCGGCGCCGGCCCTCGTCGCCGACGGCGGCCAGCGCGAGCTCGGCGTCCGCACGCGCGGCGCCCAGCCGATCGCGCAGGGCCTCGTGCTCGCGGTCGAGGTCGAAGGGATTGTCCAGCTGCGCCCGCACCAGGTTGAGCAGGACGCCGCGCTGCTCGGCGAGCGTCGGCTGGGTGAGGTCGAAGCCGACGGTCCGGTGGCCGTGCTCGTCTCGGTAGCGGCGGAACGCCGCCGCGAACTGCGGGTCGGTCTCCTCGAGGAGCTGCTCGACGTCAGGCGGCCACTCCTCCAGCAGTGCGCGCACGGCCGGCCGGTCCGCGGCCGCCCGGGCCAGCTCGCCGAGCCCGACGGCCACCGCCATGTGGTCCCCTCGCAGCCCGCCCCGCAGCCGCAGGGTCTGCGCCGGGGTCCAGCCGAGCAGGTCTCGGGTGGTCACGCCCAGCTCGGCCAACAATGCGATCGCCGCCCCGGTGAGCCGGAAGTAGACGTCGTGCAGGCGCCGGAAGACGGCGATCAGTTCTCCCAGGTGGGCCTGCAGGCCGGTGTCGTCGAGGGCGGCCGGGTCGGTCGAGCGCAGGACGGCGAGGCGCTGTCGCACGTCGGGCTTCCACTCGGCGTTCCACCGGTCGACCAGCGCGCGGGGTTCGTCGGCCTCGATCCGGGACGCGATCCTCTCCAGACGCCGCAACTGCTCGGCGGCGGTGACCGGCGGGGTGGTCAGATAGGTCCAGCCGCCGATGGACGACGCGTACGGGGTGGCACCGGTCGTGAAGGCGAAGACGTTCGGGGCCGCGTCGCTGAGCACCGGCAGGAACAGCGACGTCTGCAGCCGGGTCCACGGCCGGACGGCGTTGGTGTCGCGCACGGAGAAGTACTCCGGCTGCTCGATCGGGACGGGGACCTGCTCGATGGTCGCCAGCGCGGTGATCGGGCGTGCCTGGAGCAGGAACAGCTCACCGTCCGCGTACGCCCACTCGATGTCCTGCGGCGTCCCGTATCGCGCCGCGACCGCACGGGCCAGCGCGGCCACCGCCAGCACCTGCTGCGCGTCGACGGCGGCGGGTCCGCCGTCCTGCCCACCGGCGACGAGGCCGGCGCGTCCGTCCCGGACCTGCCATTCGTCCGCGGTCCGCTCGCCGCTCATCAGCGTGTCCCCGAGGCCCTTCACCGCGCTGACCAGCACCTCGTCGCGGTCACCGGTCACCGGGTTGGCGCTGAAGGCCACGCCCGCGGCGTCCGCGGGAACCATCCGCTGGACCAGCACGCCCATCCCGGCGCCGCCGGTGGCCCCGCCCTCGCCGCGGTAGCGCGCGACGCGGTCGGCGTCGGCCGACGCCCAGCAGGTGTGGACCGCCTCGAGCACGGCGTTGAGGCCCCGCACGTCGAGCACCGACTCGTACTGGCCGGCGAACGACCGGGCCGCCAGGTCCTCGGCCACCCCGGACGAGCGGACGGCCACCGGGCCGTCGCCGAGCTCACGCAGCGCCGTCCCCAGCTCGGCGGCGAGGTCGGCGAGGGTGCCGGGACCGCCGTCCCGGGCGTCCGCCCCGACGGCGAAGCCGGCCGGCACCGGGAAACCGGCGGCGATCAGGTCGGCGAGGACGGCGGCCTTGCGTCCGACGAGTGCGGCGTCGCCGAGCCCGGCTGCCTCGAGACGGCGGATGTATCGCACGACGGTTCCCTTCGATCGGCGGACGGATTCCTCGGTGCCCACCCATCCTGGGACCGGGCGTCATCGGCTCGTCATCGCCTCGTCATCGCCGCACCATCCGTCGTCGTCGGGACGTCGTCGTCCGGACGTCGTCATCCGGACGTCGTCATCCGGACGTCGTCATCCGGACGTCGTCGTCCGGACGTCGTCATCCGGACGTCGTCATCCGGACGTCGTCATCCGGACGTCGTCATCCGGACGTCGTCATCCGGACGTCGTCATCCGGACGTCGTCCGGACGTCGTCCAGCAGCGCGACCACGCGGGCCTCGTCGGCGGGCGAGCGCAGCTCCCGGAACGCCGCGAGCGCCCGTCGCAGGACCTCACCCGCCCCTCCCGGGTCCCGCCGGGCCAGCGCGAGCTCCCCGGCGGCGGTCAGGATGCGCCCCTCGACCATCCGGTCGCCGGCACCGCGGACCAGCCGCTCCGCCTCCCCCAGGGCGTCGGCCGCCGCCGTCAGGTCCTCCGACCGCAGGTGGACCAGGCCGATGCCGAGCAAGGTGTACGCCTGCCCGACCGTGTCGCTCGTCTCGCGGGTGAGCGCGTGAGCCTGACGCAGGACGTCGATCGCGGCGTCCCAGCGGCCCTCCCGCCGGTGCACGTCGCCCAACAGGCGCAGCACCTGGGCCTCGACATGGTGCGTCCTCGCGCGCCGGCTCGTCTCCAGCGCCTCGACGAGGACGGCGCGGGCGCCCGCCACGTCGCCTTCCGCCAGGCGTGCGTGCCCCAGTTGCAGCAGGGCGTTCGCGACGCTCGGCTGGTCACCCGCCTGACGCAGCACCGCGAGCGCGCGCCGGTACCGCTCCTCCGCCTCCCCGAGTCGTCCGGTGGCCCGCAGGAAGATGCCGATCTGCACGTTCACCCGGGCCTCGCGCACCGTGTGACCGAGCGCGGCGAACAGGTTGGCCGACTCCTCGTAGACCCGGACGGCCCCGCCGAGGTCCGCCTGGCGTGACAGCCGGTTGCCCTCGCACAGCAGGAGCACGGCGCGGCCCAGGTCGTCGCCGTCCCGCAGGGTGGCGGCCAGCGCCACCTCGTTGGCCTCCCGCCAGTCGCCGCGGTTGGACTCGACCCCGTACAGGGTCTCCGCCGAGCTCGCCAGCATCCAGCACTGCTCGGTGAGCCCCGCGTCGGCGGTCAGCCGGACGGCCGCCACCAGGTTGGGGCGCTCGCGATCGAACCATGGCAGCGGTGACTCGACGATGCGGTCCGCCCGGCGGTCGGGGAGGGCGTAGAGGGTGCCCGGCGCCGGCGTCCGCCGGCTGATCGGCCACCCGGCCCGCCGGCGGGCCCGGATCGTGAGGTCGAGCAGAGCCCCGGCGGCCCGGGCGAGCGCGGCCCGGCGCTGCGCCGGCGACTCCTCGTCGGCCAGCCGCTCGCGGGCGAAGATGCGGATCAGGTCATGGACCCGGTAGCGCACATGACCGTCGCTGCCGGTCCCCTCGACCTCCACCAGATGCGCATCGGCCAGCTCGTCGAGCCGGTCCTGGGCCTCGACGAACGGCAGGTCGAGCAGAGCGGCCGCCACCCAGCCGGAGAAGTCGGCGAAGTCGAGCACGCCGAGCAGCCGGAAGAGCCGCCGCGTCGCTGGTGTCGCCTGCTGGTAGGCGAGCGCGAGGCTCGCCCGCACCCCCACCCCGCTGTGGTGCAGCTCGTCGAGCCGGCTCGCCTCGTCGGCCAGCCGGTCGACCAGCTGGCGCACGCTCCAGTGCGGGCGGGCGGCGAGCCGGGTGCCGGCGACGCGCATGGCCAGGGGCAGGTAGCCACAGAGCGCGGCCAGCTGGGTGGCAGCCTCGGGTTCGGCCCGGGTGCGCTCCGGGCCCGCGATCCGGCTGAGCAGCGCGGCGGCCTGCTCGGCACCGAAGACCCCGGGCTCCAGGTGGGTGGCGCCCGCCAGTCCGGCGAGCCGCACACGGCTGGTGACCAGCACCGCCGAGTGCGAGCTGCCGGGCAGCAGCGGGCGCACCTGTTCCTCGTCGGCGACGTTGTCCAGCACGATCAGCACCCGGCGGCCGGCGAGGAGGTCTCGGTAGCGCTCGGCGCGTTCGTCGACGCTCTCGGGGCGGCCTCCGACCATCGCGCCGAGGGCGCGCAGGAACCGTTCCAGCACCTGCTCCGCGCTCACCTGGCGGCCGTGCAGGTCGGCGAAGAGCTGGCCGTCGGGGTAGCGGGCCGCGAGACGGTGGGCCACGTGCACGGCCAGCGTGGTCTTGCCGGTGCCGGGCGCACCCGCCAACACGGTCACGGGGACGGCGCCGCGCTCGGGGTCGTTCTCGCCCAGGCGCTGCTCGATCGAGGCGATGAGCTCCGCCCGCCCGGTGAAGTCGGCGATGTCGGTGGGCAGGAGCCGCGGGCCGGGCCGCCGGGCCTCGGCGAGCCGGGCCTCGGCGGGCCGGGCCTCGGCCGGCTGGTCGGCGAGCGGGGCGTCGGCGAGCGGGGCGGAGCCCGTCAGGATGGCCTGCTCCAGGGCGCGCAGCTCCGCGCCGGGCTCCAGACCCAACTCCTCGACGAGCAACTGACGTCCCCGGCGGAAGACCTCCAGGGCATCGGCCTGGCGCCCGGAACGGTAGAGGGCGAGCATCAGCTGGCCGCGCAGACGCTCGCGCAGCGGGTGCTCGGCCACCGCCCTCGTGAGCTCGCCGACAAGTTCACGGTGCCGGCCCTGGCGCAGCTCGACGTCGAGGCACTCCTCCCACGCGGTCGTCCGGCGCTCGGCGAGCTGGTCGGCGGCCGTCCGCAGGAGGTCGCTGTCGATGCCGTCCAGGGCCGGCCCGCGCCACAGTGCCAGCGCCGACCGGTACCGCTCCGCCGCCGCCCAGGGGGTCTGGGCCTCGCGGGCCGCCTGCACCTCGCGCTGGTACCGGTGCAGGTCGAGGCTGTCCGCCGGGATACGCAGCAGGTACCCGGGAGGCCGGGTCTCGATCGCCTGGGGCAGACCGTGCTGCTCGAGCAACCGGCGCAACGCGGAGATCGTGTTCTGGATCTGGGTCCGGCCGGTCGCAGGCGGGGCCTGGCCGTAGACGGCTTCGGTGAGCCGGGCCAGCGGGACGACCCGGCCGGAGTCCAGGAGCAGGATCGCCAGGACGACGTTCGCGCGCATACCGCCGAGGTCGACCCGCCGACCCTCGACGCGGGCCTCGATCACGCCCAGAACCACGAAGTCCAATCCCCGCCTCCCCAAGGGCGCCCATCGTAGACAGCCATGGTCCGGGTCCCGCCGTCGCCGCCCCGCAGGACGAGCGGCGCGGGCATCTCCCGCCTGGAGGCGAGGGTCCGCACGACCGTCGTCCTGTCGTCCCCCGCCGCCGCGAGACGGTCACCGGCGAGCCCCCCGTCAGCTCGCGGTCGACGACCCGGCGTCACGGACGGGGCGGCCCGGCGTCGACGTAGGTCGCGATGATCTCGTCGATGTCGGGGAACTTCGGCAGCGCCGCGGCGACGGGAGCGGGGAGCAGCCCTGACAGCAGGCGCCCGACGTCGCGGTAGGGATCTTGCACATTGTGCAGCGCTCGGGACATGTGCCGTACCCGCCCGTCGACCAGCTGCAGGTCGTACCCGGTGTGGACCGGGCGGGTGTCCTCGGCGCTGACGTCGTACATCTCGCTCCACACCTGCTGCACCTGGCTGACCTGCGACCAGGGCACCGGGGCGGGGTCGCACCAGGAACCGTCGATCAGCAGGAACCCGCCCGTGAAGACATGGAGCCAGATCGTCCGGCGCGGTTCACGGCCACGCCACAGGCTCACCACGAGCCAGCCCCCGGTGATGAACGGGAGTGATGCCAGCAGGGGCACCGCGCCGGGCAGGCCCGCAGACGCGGCCACGACCAGGATCGGGGCGGACAGCAGCGGCAGCATCCCCAGCACGTATGCCCTGCGCCGCACACCCCCGCCGGCCTCGCCGGTGAAGACTCCCACCACAGAACCGGCCTGGAAGTGCGAGGCCAACTGCCCCGCGTAGGACAGGTGTCCGGCGTACTGCGCCCGCTGGGCATCCACGCGACGCTGGAATCCGGCACGCAACCGGACCTCCGCGTCAGGCCTGATCCGCATCGCCACCCCCGTGACCATGACTTCGGTGCTCTCCCGCACATCCCCTGCCGGACGCACTGCACCCGCTCGGACGTCGTTGCGCCGGGCACGTCCGGTGCCGGGACCGCTCGTGTGGCTCGTGGCGAACCTACCGTGCCGGCCACCCCCGGGCGCTGTCCCGCTTCGCGGTTGCTCGGCGCCGGACGGACAGTCAGCGAGGCTGGTGAGGCGGCTGGGGCGGGTGGCGAGCCGGGCCGGCGATGCTTGCCGGGGTCGGCGAGGACGGCGCGGGCGACGTCGGCGAGCTTGCGGTTGTGGTTGCGGGCGTACCTGCGCAGGAGGGCGAAGGCAGTGTCGACGTCGATGTCGTGGGTGCGGGCCAGGGCCCCCTTGGCCTGTTCGATGATGACGCAGCTGTTGCGGGCGCCCTGGAGCTGCCCGGCCTCCCCTTCACGTGCTCCTGGACGGATCGAGCCCGGCCGGGTCTTGCCTCGATGATTCATTGCGGTCCTGACGGGGGCGTCTCGCCGGGTGGCTGTGCGGGCACCGTGCCGGGGACGACGTCGCACAGGAGCGGTCAGCGGTGTCGGAGCGGGCATCTCCTGGCTCGCGCGACACGGCTCCGCTCCTCGGCCCGGCTCACAACGCGACGGCCGCCGTGAGGGTGACCGCGTCCTGTCCGGGCAGTTGCCCCGCGGGCCTGGCCGGTCGGTGGTCGAACAGGTCGTCGAGGATGATCCCGCAGCGCCCAGGATCCGCCTCGGCCGGCCACGACTGCTCCCCGGGCAGGATCCGCAGGCTGCCGACCACGTCAGCGAGGATCAGCAGTCGGAGCACCCGTGCGGGGACTGCCCGCAGGCACAGGCGATGCCCGAGCCGGTTGCGACCCCGCAGGATCGGCTGCAGGCCGGCGCAGTCCATGAAGGTCACCCCGGACAGATCCAGGACGAGCCCGTCCTTGTGACGCTGAGCCATCGCGCGCCCGATCCGGGCGTCCAGCCCCGGGCCGGTGGCCAGGTCAAGCTCACCGCTCACGCAGAGGGCCCACCAGCGTGCGGGAGGTGAGCAGGGAAGGGTGCCGGTCGTGTGCATGGGAACCCGTTTCGCGCGCGGAGGGGAACAGCGGGCGATACCGGGTCCGGGGCATCACATCGGCGAATCCGTCGAGTGCTCTGATGAGGTGATCTGCCAAGCCTTGGCACTCATGAAGCTACGCCGTCCGCACGTCGCCCGCCATGGCCTGCGCGTAAACAGCAGGGGCGGCGCGTGATGCCGGGCCGCGAAGGACGGGGGAACCTGATCGGGCGAGACGGGCGACACGGGCGGCCCGGTCTCCCGGCCGATGCCGGGGAGCGTTGGCTGCCCTGCGCCGGGAGGCCTTCGTGTTGCCCGTCTGACGATCCGCGGAAGTCGCGAGACATTCGTGATGGCGGAAGGGTGAACGACTGGCGGTTCATGGGTGCTTCTGGTTGCAGCGGATGCCCGGCCGAGGCCGGGTCACTGGTGCGTCACTGTACGTTGCCAATTGTCAACAGGTCATCGCGACGCGACGTGCGAGCCTTCCAGCATGACCCCGTCCCCGTCCCCGTCCCCGTCCCCGTCCCGGCGCACCGACACCCGAAGCCCCACCGAGCAAGCAACCCCCTCCGGGGCCGCGCACGCCGAGCTGAACGGTGACCTGAGCGTGGTGGTCGGATCCCTGCACAGGGCGTACGACGAGCGGGTCGGTGCAACGGCCGTGCAGGCCGAGATCCAGCAGGTCGCCGATCGCTTCACCGGCGCCAGGATCCGTGCCTTCGTCCCCCTGTTCGTGCGTCGCTACGCCGGGGCGAGGCTGCGCTCGCTCCCGGCAACACCGCAGCTCGCCAGCACGACCCCAGGCGCTCCCGGCCGGGACTGAGCCGGTGCCCCGATCGCTGGACGCGCTCATCGCCGATCTGGACCTCCTGCTCGACGACCTGGTGCAGGCACAGGCCGAGAACGCCGGCGTCCTGGCGGACGTCGCCCCGGCGCACCGTGACGGGGCGGTGAACCTGGTGCACTACACGACGCTGCGTCGCCACGACCGGCGCGACCTGCAGAACGACCTGCTCGACATCGGGGTGACGTCCCTGGCCACCACCGAGGCGAACGTGCACGCGAAGGTCCAGGCCGCACGCAACGTCCTGGCAGCGCTGCGCGGGGACGCCGGTCCGTGGGACCTGGCCGGCATCAACGACGCCATCGACCAGGGAGACCGCACCCTCGACGCCAACGCCCGCGCCGTCTTCGGGCCGATGCGCCCGGGACGGCCGACCCGGATCATGGTCACCCTGCCCAGCGAGGCCGCGGACGACCCGAAGCTGGTCGCCGGCTTGGTGGACGCCGGGACGGACATCGCGCGGATCAACTGCGCGCACGACGACCCGCACGCCTGGGCGCGCATGGCCGCCAACGTGCGGGCAGCCTCCACCGCGGCAGGACGACCGGTGCTGGTGTCGATGGACCTGCCCGGCCCCAAGCTACGCACCGGGCCCATCCTCGACGGCCCCGCCGTGGGCAGGGCCCGCGTGACCCGCGACCAGAGCGGTCAACTCCTGGCACCCGCCCGGATCTGGCTGACCCCCCTGGACGCGTCCGCACACACCCAGGCACCGATGGCCGCCGCAGTGCCGGGAGCCACACGGGCGGCCCTGCCACTGCAGGTGGACGCCGACTGGCTGGCCGCCCGCGTCTGCGGCGACCCGATCTCGCTGCGCGACACCCGCGGACGCCGGCGCACGTTCACCGTGACCCATGCCGACCCGGACGGCGTGCTCGCGGAATCGTCCCGCAACGCCTACATCGGCTCGGGAACCACGCTGTCCTGCCATGGCAGGCACACCGACGTCGCGGGCATCCCGCCACTGGCGCGTCGGCTGTCCCTGAAGGCCGAGGACCACCTGATCCTCACCAGCGACCTCACACCCGTCGAACCCCCCATCGCCGGTCAGGTGGCCCGGATCGGCTGCACCCTGCCCGAAGCGATCACTGCCATGCGCCCCGGCGACCCGGTCCTGATCGACGACGGCGCGATCACCGCAGCCGTGGAGTCGGTCACGAGCCACGAGGCAACCTTGAGGGTGTCCCGCACCAAGCCCGGTGGTCAGCGGCTGGGAGCGCAGAAGGGCATCAACCTGCCCGACACGGTGCTTCCCCTGACCGCGCTCACCACCCAGGACGAGGCACACCTGCCGTTCATCGCCCGGCACGCGGACCTGGTCGCCGTCTCGTTCATCCGCACCGCCGCCGACGTCAGTCACGTGCTGGACCGGCTGCACGCCACCGGCGCCGACGGGCTGGGACTGGTCCTGAAGATCGAGACCA
>Ga0302322_100000037_pt1 | contig 70499 bp, 50 predicted proteins | sample Fen_T0_2_FD_203757 | JGI IMG/M metagenome (GOLD analysis project Ga0302322, IMG submission 203757) | Peat permafrost microbial communities from Stordalen Mire near Abisko, Sweden - Fen_T0_2 | ecosystem: Environmental > Terrestrial > Soil > Wetlands > Permafrost | place: Sweden: Abisko...
CTGCCACCGCGCAGCTTGGAGCGCAGATGGCTGATATGAACATCCAGAAATCGATCATACGGCGTGGCCTCGCGCTCAAACAGCAGCGCCGTAATCTCTTCCCGTGAAACGACACTGCCCCGCTTGCGCATAAGCAATTCAAGCAGGTCAAACTCGGTCCCGGTCAACTGCACCAGGGAATCTGCCCTCCACACCTCGCGCGTGGTCAGATCGATGCGTATCTTGCCCGCAACGAGCGTCTGACCAACCTGTTGCATAGCGGACGAGCTACGCCGCATTACAGCCTGAATCCTCGCCATCAGCTCATCGGGATCGAAAGGCTTGGGAAGATAGTCGTCGGCGCCTGCGTTGAGGCCGAGGATCCGGTCATCGCGATGAAGGCGCGCGGTGAGCATGATTACGGGCAGGCTCTTGCTGCGCCGCAACTGCTGGAGAACCGCGAAACCGTCGATCTCCGGCAGCATTACGTCGAGAATCAGCAGATCGTAGCTGCCATGGAGGGCAGTTGCCAACCCTTCGCGGCCATTGTGAACCGAATCCAGAGAGTGTCCGGCACCGCCGAAGTACTCCTTCATCATTCCGCATAATTCGACATCGTCGTCGACCAGCAGCAAGGACAGCGGTTTTTCGCTAGTTACCATCGCACCATTCTCAGACACTTCAGCCACAACCGAAACTGCCAGTTCCGATTCTCGCACAGCTCAGATTCGAGAACTGGCTAAGCAACAATTCTTAAGGTTCTTCGCAAGAGATAGGATTCATTCCGCCACGTGCTGGGCGGGGCGGTGAAGGATTCCGGCGCACTCGTCTGTCCGTTGCCGGACTTTTTCGGACTTTCTCTGTACTGAAACGAATCAATCCCGGCACTAGAAGGTAACCAGCCCTCCGCACGATTCTTCTTTTCACGGGAGGAAAAAGGGGATAAAGTGAAGGTCAAACTCGACTCGTATGAAAAAAGAGTGGATAGGTCGTATTCTTGGCGCTTTGCATTCTGGCGCCTTCAACATTGCCTTGAACCAGTGCTTGTGTTTTCAGCAAGATCTGACGCACAAGGGTATCAACTCTCTCGACGTTTCCGGCGGTCGGCTTGAAAATCTGACGCGATGGGACCAGTAAGTAAGGAGATTTTATGAAGAAAACCCTGATTGGGTTGGTTCTGGCGATTGCTGTTTTTGCCATTGGTTGCGGATCATCGAATCACATTTCCACTCCCTCCTCATCGGCTGTGCCTTCCCAGCCTGACAACCTCGTCGCAACCGCCGGCAACGCGCAAGTATCGCTCTTCTGGACCTCGTCTCCGGGAGCAACCACATATAACATCTACTATTCGACCACCAAGGGAGCCGCCAAATCGAGCGGGACCAAGATCACCGGCGTGACCCTATCGATGTACACATTGTCGGGGCTGACCAATGGATCTACGTATTATGTTGCGGTCACGGCAGTGAATGCGAAGGGCGAATCTGCAAGTTCTTCCGAGGCTTACGCCAAGCCTGTTGCGCAGAGGCCGGGGGTGCCGACCGGCGTAACCGCCTCGCCGAACAATCAGCAGGTCACTCTCAGTTGGACGTCAGTACCCGGCGCGGTTACCTATAACATCTACTACTCGACCAATCCCAATGTGACCACTGCCAACGGGACCCTGATCAGCGGCATCAGTTCGCCAAACTACACGCTGACCGGACTTGCGAATGGCGTCACCTACTACTTCATCGTGACAGCGGTCAATACAGGCGGAGAATCGGTAGCAGCCTCCGGTTCGGTGTCGGCAATACCCCAACTGCTTCCCCCGGCAAATCTCGCGGCAGCAGCAGGCAACGCCAAGGTCACGCTCTCCTGGGCTTCAGCGCTCGGAGCGGCATCGTATAACGTGTATTACTCCACCACGACCGGAGTGACTACGGCTACCGGAACCAAGATCAGCGGCCTGACCTCCACTTCGTTTAACCACACCGGACTGACCAACGACACGACGTACTATTACATCGTTACAACGGTCAGCGGCACGCAGGAATCTGTTCCTACCAGCCAGGTATCGGCCACACCCGAGGCGCCGCCGCTGGCCCCCACGGGCCTCACTGCCACCGCAGGCAATATGATGGTTGGCCTCGTCTGGACTGCCGCGACCCACGCAACATCCTATAACGTCTACTACTCACAAACCAGCGGTGTTACCCCGGCCAACGGAACCAAGATCGCCGTTCCCACTGGCACATCATTCACGGTGACCGGCCTCAGCAACCAGATCCCCTATTACTTCATCGTCACCGGAGTCGATGTGGGAGGCGAATCGCCTGCCAGCACCCAGGTCACCGCCACACCGACCAATGGCGTGATCAAGCAACTACATCCGGGCGTCGACACAATCATCTCGATGCAGTACTCGACGACCACACAGCTCACATGGGACTTTTATGCCGACGCCGTCAGCCAGGACGAGACCGTCACTGTGCTGCCGATCGACCAGAGCGCCATGCCCGCGCCCATGACCAAGTCGACGAGCATCTTCCTCGCCTCCTTCAGCATCGGCCTGGATCCCACAATGACTGCATTCAACGTCCCCATCGGCATGTGGGGCAACGTTGCATCGACCTTCCACGCAGGCACAACATTGAACCTCGCCTATTACAAGAACGGCGCTTGGGTTGATGTGGCCACATTCGTTGTGGGCGCCAACGGCGCCTTCACTGAGAATCTGGCCTCCTTGTCTCTTCCGGGTCTGCTCAATCCAGGTGATTACCTGCTCTATGAGCCGGCCACGGGCTCCAATCTCTCGATCTCCAATCTGGGCGTCGTGCTGATGGCAGACGACGGGCTCGGCATGGCCGACGGTTCCAATGGAGTCCAGGTGATTCACCTGTACGACTCCACAGGAAAATTGCTCGCAACACCGACCATCACCTACCTCGACTATCCAAACCAACCGGACCTCGATGGCGCCGCGCTGACGCCAGATGGATCGCAAGGCATTATCGTGGACGGGAGCAATGAATTGAGCTTCCTGTCAGGAGTTCAGACCGGAACCCCGGTTGCCTCCACGTCGGCACTCGATATCTCTGCCTGGGGCTCGGACGGCGATTCGGTGGCCATTTTGACCAACGGCGACGAAGCAGTCTGCTCGGAAGACACAACCACTCCAGCCAATCTGCTCGTCGTCTCCGGAATTCTCTCCGGCAGCGCCGCCGCAGCGGATCTGATCCCACTCCCCGACACTCGCGACGGAGTCGTGATTTCCTGGGATGGCTCCGTGCTGCTGGCACGCGGGCCTTCAGGCTTGACGGTTTTCTCGATCACCCCGATCACGCCCATCACCGGGTCGCTGGGCGGAACCATCTCCAACCAATACACGCAGATCGCCAATTTCGCCAACCTCGGATCTAATGGCCTTATTGAGGATGGCCGGGAAGGCATGGCGATCAGCCTTGCAGATGCTTCCCGCGCGGTGATCGTCAATCCAACCGCTAAGACAATCCAACTGCTCACCGGCCTGCCTGGAACGCCAGTGCTGGGTACTCCACTTAGCTTGCCTAGCGGAGTCTCTGCCTACTCCGTAACCATCAGCCCCGACGGCAAGCTGGCGGTGGTTGGAACCGGAAATGGACTGCTGCTCTATAGCGGAGTCGATACGGGAACACTGGTCGAGGTGGGTACTGCGGCCTACGCGCCGTCCTACACCGTGGCCGGTCAGTCGGTCCCCCTGGGGACCGTAACCACGCTGGGAATCACGCTGGACGGCAAGTATGTGGCGGCGGGCGACTCCACCCACAACGCTCTGGTTGTGATTCCACTTTCGGCCACGGGCTTTGGAAATCCCGCCAGCGCGCTGGGTAGCGTTGCCATTCCCTACAACGACCAAATGCTGGTTCACTAACCCCGAACGCAAAAAGCCCCATCCGAAAGGATGGGGCTTTTCTTTTGCTCTCCACGGCCAGAGAGGTTCCCGGCCAGCCGTAACTCAGTCGTAGTATTCCAAGCCCAGGTGCGTGATCAGATCCACGCCCATGATGTGGCGCAGTGTGTTCTTCAGCTTCATCGACTGGATGAACAGGTCGTGCTCGGGATAGAGCCCCGGCGCGCTCTGCGGCGACTTCAGATAGAAGCTCAGCCACTCCTGTATGCCGATCGAACTCAGCGACGGCGTGCGTTTGGCCAGATCCAGAAACAGCACCAGATCCAGCGCCACCGGAGCGGCAAGGATCGAATCGCGGCAGAGGAAGTTCACCTTGATCTGCATCGGATAGCCCAGCCAGCCGAAGATGTCGATGTTGTCCCACGCCTCTTTGTCGTCGCCGCGGGGCGGATAGTAGTTGATGCGGATCTTGTGGTAGAGATCCTTGTAGAGGTCGGGGTAAAGCTCCGGCTGGAAGATGTATTCGAGCGATCCCAGCTTCGACACTTCCTTGCTCATGAACGATTGCGGATCGTCCAGCACCTCGCCGTCACGGTTGCCCAGAATGTTGTCTGAGAACCAGCCCCGGACGCCAATCATGCGCGCCTTCAGTGCCGGCGCCAGAATCGTTTTCATGAAGGTCTGGCCGGTCTTGAAGTCCTTGCCGCAGATCGGCGCGGCGAACTTCTTCGACAGCGCGACCATGGCCGGAAAGTCCACCGTCAGTCCCGGAGCGCCGTTGGCAAAGGGCACGCCCTCGGTCAGCGCCGCATAGGCATAAATCTGAGAAGGAGCAATCCCGGGGTCGCTGTCATCCAGACCCTTTTCGAAGGCTTCAATCGTCTGATGCACAGCCGTCGGCTCGAGGAAGATCTCGGTCGATGCGGCCCAGATCACCACCACGCGATCCACGGTCTTCTTGAAGGCCTGGATGTCGGCCCTCACCTGCTCGGCCAGATCCCGCTTGTTCTTGCCCGTTTTTACGTGCGTGCCGTTGAGGCGCTTCACGTAATACTGGTCGAAGACCGCCGGCAGAGGCTTGATCTTCTCCAGGTAGGGCTTCAGTTGCGCCAACGTCTTTTCGTCCAGAACCTTGGCGTGCGCGGCAGCCTCGTAGACGTTGTCCTCGAAGATGTCCCAGCCGGTAAAGACCACGTCGTTCAGGTCGGCCAGCGGCACAAAATCCTTGATCTTCGGCGAGTTGTTGTCGGTACGCTTGCCCAGACGAATCGTGCCCATCTGCGTCAGCGATCCGATCGGCTTGGCCAGTCCCTTGCGGATGGCCTCGACTCCGGCGATCATTGTAGTGGCCACGGCGCCGAGGCCGACCACCATCACTCCAAGTTTGCCCGTGGCCGGGGCGACTGTGCCCACTACCTTCTGGCCGCCTTGCTCTTCAGTTCCCATTGTTTCTCCTAACTTCATTCTGATGGCTCCGACTTCCGGGGCCGTTTTGAACTTTTTACCGGCGAATGGAACAGTGTAAACCCTGCCACGCGCCGTCGTCTCAAATGCTGTCTTACACCGACTCTTCCCGCCTGCCGCGCTTCACATGCGACCAAACAAACCACACGATCCCAGCCAGCAGCACCAGCTCGACTCCCAAATGAAAGCGATGAAATGCCGCGTAAAAGCGCGGGTCGGTGTGCCAGGCCTCGCCCAGCTTCATGCCGGCATAGGCCAGCGCAAAGCACCACGGCCACGAGCCGATGAACGTATAAATGTGAAAACGCAACTGCGGCATCTTGGCAATGCCCGCCGGAAAGGCGATGAAGGTCCGCACCACCGGCAACAGCCGTGCCAGCAGCACAGCAATCGAACCGTATTTGTCGAAGAACACCGTCATACGGTCCAGATCGTGGCGGCTCATCAGCACCCACTTGCCGTAGCGCTCCACCAGCGGCCGACCACCCTTTGCTCCGATCCAATAGGCCACCACCGAGCCTAGATTGCAGCCGACAGCACCAGCCGTCGCAGCCCAGAAGAGGCTAAAATGTCCGAGATAAACCAGATAGCCGGCAAACGGCATAATGATCTCAGATGGCAGCGGGATGCAGGCAGATTCAATCCCCATCAGCAGGAGAATACCGCCATAGCCACCCATGTCGATCACGTGGGTTACAAATTGAACCAGAAAGCCAATAATCTTTTCGCTCATGGGCGTTACCAGTATATAGGGCCGAACTCAGGTCCGACTCGGCCCTCAACCTCCGTGTCCCATCCTCTCGCCTTTCTTCCAGCGAAAGGGTAAGAAGATGCGAATCACAAACCCTTCTCGAACACCCCAACCCACTCCCGCGCCTTTTTCTGGCGCGGGCCAAAAGAACTTCTGCAAGCGAAAAGCGAGCGGATGCCCCACCGCAGGTGGAGCTCAACCGGCTCCGTTCTGCGGAAGCAAACCCCTTTTGGTACGATGAGTTGGTAATCAAAGGAGATTTGCCTGTGGCCAGCTTCCCTCCCGTTCCTCTGACCCTTGAAGGCTCATTCGTTCTCCATCAGTTCTTCCACTTCGACTGGAAGGCCTGGCGGCGGCTCACTCCCCCAGAGCGCGAACGCGTCGCGGCCCACGCCGTAATTGCCCTGCATCGCCTCGAACGCGAGTCCCCCAATGCACCTCTCCGTTCGGCTCTTTACTCGCAACTCGGCCACAAGGGCGACCTGATCCTGATCCACTTCCGCGAGTCGCTCGAAGCTCTCAACCAGGTCGAACTCGATCTCGCTCAGACCGAACTCTACGACTTCTTCGAGCTACGCCACTCCTACGTATCGGTCGTCGAACTCGGTCTCTACGAGTCCACCCGAAAGACCTATGAAGCGGCCGCCGAAAAGGGTTTCGCGGAGTTCACACCCGAGTGGAACACCGAGATCACCGCCACGCTCGACCGCCAGCTTGATGCCATGGCCCCGCGCCTCTTCCCTGTCATTCCCGACGGAAAATACCTAACCTTCTATCCCATGGACCGCAAGCGCGGCGAGCAGACGAACTGGTACACCGTGCCGTTTGCCGAGCGCCAGCGCATGATGCACGAACATGGCCTCATCGGCCGCCGCTACGGCGACCAGGTCAAGCAAATCATCTCAGGTTCAATCGGTATGGATGATTGGGAGTGGGGTGTAGACCTCTTCGCCAACGATCCGGTCGTCTTTAAGAAGCTGATCTACGAGATGCGCTTCGACGAAGTCAGCGCCGTGTATGCGCTATTTGGACAGTTTTTTATTGGCATACGACAGCCGATTGAGAAGCTTGGACACTGGTTGGACGGGAGCTTGTAGTCTTGAAGTGATACGAGTTCCAGCCTTCAGGTACGCCCATCCCAACCTTGTCTGCCTAAGCTAGACAGTAAGGAATATTTTCCTTACAATAAAGTAGGAGAGACTTCTATGGCTACACTCACCGTTACTGCCAAAGGCCAGATCACGCTGAAGCAGGAGTTGTTACGGCATCTGAACGTCACGCCCGGCCAGAAGGTACAGATTGACAAGCTCCCCGATGGCCGGATTGCCGTTGGATCTGTGCGGCAAACAGGATCGATTGCCGATTTCAGCGGCTGCCTTGCTTCGGAAGATACTCCAAAACTCACCATCGCCCAAATCAAGAAGATTACCGAAGATGCCTGGGCAGGCAAACGATGAAGATCGCAGTCGATACGAACATTCTTCTGCGGGATGCGCTCCAAGACGATCCTCATCAAGCGCATCTAGCAAAAAGGATGCTTAAGGCCGCGGAGGTCATCGCCATTCCATTGCCAGTGCTTTGCGAATTCGTGTGGGTCTTGCGCCAAGGCTATAAGAAGCGGCCTACAGATATTGCCGAAGCGATTCGCAGACTGTTATTCAGTTCGAATGTTGTGACCAATCGCCCCGCAGTTGAGGCAGGCCTTGCGGTGCTGGATCAAGGCGGTGACTTTTCCGATGGCGTTATCGCATACGAGGGAAGTTGGCTGGGAGCGGAGGAGTTCGTCAGCTTTGATAAACAGGCTGTCTCCTTGCTCAAAGCGCAAGGCAAGCGAGCCCGGCTGATCGCTTGAATCGTATGATGCAGACGCGATTGAGAACACCCAGCATAGGGCAGATCGAGAATTTTAGCGGGGGAGTAGGAGTCTACAGGCCCTTGAGCGATTATCCTTTGACACATGTGATTATTGTTGCATCATGGTTGACAAAGGAAGTACGACATGGATGAAGCTATCAAGGCATTAGCGGAAATCGGAAAATCGCTGACTTCCCCTGCAAAGCTCGCGTTTGGTGGTTATGTACTGCTTGCCTTTTCAGGAAAGATTGGAACGTCAATTTTTCAGTTCATGCTGGTAGCCGGAATTTTCTTTATTCTTCAAGCATTACATGATGATTTCCTGCGGTTCGCGCTCAATGAGTGGGGAACCAGACTAGGCAAATGGGGAAGTAAATGACACATGACCCAATATAAACTAGACAAGAGATAATCGCTGTGTGCCCCGTCCTTGGCACGTTTTTGTTTTTGTGACAAGAGTGGGGAACCACGAACCTCGACTAACCGAAAAATGCATATTGAAAACTCATCCCGCAAGACGTTGGTAAAGAAACAACCAAAAGCTGTTCGCGGCCCCTTGGCTCCCGATCGCATTGCTGCCATTCTCAAAGCCCTCGACGAAGCTTACCCCGAAGCTGAATGCGCGCTGACTCATCGCTCGCCATGGGAGTTGCTGGTCGCCACGATCCTCTCCGCGCAATGCACGGACGTTCGCGTGAACATGGTGACGCCGGAGTTGTTCAGGCGCTTCCCTACTCCGCAGAAGATGGCCAAGGCCACACTGCCCGAGTTGGAGGCACTCATTCGGACGACGGGATTTTTTCGGAACAAGGCCAAGTCGATCCAGGGCGCGGCTCGCAAGATCGTCGCTGAGTTTGGCGGGCTGGTTCCGCAGACGCTGGCCGAGCTAATTACCATTCCCGGCGCTGCGCGGAAGACGGCGAATGTGGTGCTAGGAGTTTGCTTTGGCAAGGCGGAGGGCGTGGTGGTGGACACGCACGTCTTTCGCATTGCGCGGCGGCTAGGGCTGGCCAAAGGCGAGACGCCGCAAAAGGTCGAGCAGGAGTTGATGCGCATCATCCCGCAGAGCCGCTGGATTGACTTCTCTCATCAGATCATCCACCATGGACGACAGGTCTGCGAGGCGCGCAGACCCAAGTGCGACCGCTGCAACCTCGAGCAACTCTGTACCTCAAAAGACAAGACGTGGCACAGCTAGCAAATCAGCATGCAGGTCTTACAATCTCAAAGTGTAGCTGCTCTTTCTCTGAGCTGATCGCCTGCTGAAAACCGCAACTCCGCAACACAGCTATGGATGCCGGATTCGCCTCGGTCGTGTGCGCCACGATCTTCCGCGCACCAAACGTCCATGCGCGATTCACGAGTGCCTGGACAAGCTCCTTCGCCAACCCTTGCCCGCGCCATCGCTCACTTATGGAGTAGCCAATCTCAACGCAGCCAGCCTCGTCCGGCGACCCTAGATAGCCGCCGCATCCAACCAGAACAGCCGGTTCTTCGCCATTGAGAATCGCGTACCAGCCATACCAGCCAACCGCATCTTTCCCACCCTCGATCATCCTTTCGAGAAAGAATTGAATCGCATCGCGGTCGTACTCACCGGGGGGCCAATCCTCAGGGAGCGTCGCTCCCAACAGGGCCGCAAAGGCCGGCGCGTCGTTCAACTCCAGTCGCAGCGATTCCTGTGTGGCGGGCGTTAGCCGGAGTCGAGCCGTTAGGATTTCGTCTGAATTGGATGGAGTCAGAACGCGCACGACCGCTGCAATCAGTCCCGAAATATCGGAAGGATCCGCTTCGATTGTTGGCGGCCAACCAAGCTCGCGCAAGGTCTGACTCGTGATTGGCCCGATGGAGACTGCTGGCACGCCAGCGAAGGGCCAGGAGATTCCAGCGATGCGGGCAGCTTCGGCCAGATGCGTTGCGCTGGAACTGCTGGTGAAGGTCGCAGTGTCCAGGCCACTCGAAACTGCCCGGCGCAACTGCTCCGGCGCGGCTTCGGGAAGAACGTTCCGATAAGCGTCGACAACATCGACCTCGGCGCCAGCGGCACGCAGCGCGTCGGGAATGACGTCGCGAGCAATGGCTGCTCGGGGCAACAGAACGCGCTTGCCTGCGACTCGATCGCGAAGGCATTCGACCAAGCTCTCTGCAACGTAGGACTCAGGAACGATCGAAACGTGAAACCCATACCGTCGTGCTGTCTCAGCCGTAGCCTTGCCCACCGCGGCTACATTTAGCCCTTCGGCAGTAGCTGGATCCACGGCGAAACGCTCTCCGCGCCCACATAGCTGCAAAATCGTATTCGAGCTGGTCAGAATCAGCCAGTCGTATCGATCCAGATGCCGTAGAGCATCATCAAAAGGAGCATAAGATTCTGGCCCAACGATCTCAATCACCGGCACCTCGACCGTCTCGGCGCCAAGTGCTCGCATCTCTCTGCTGAATTTTCCAGCCTGGTCCAAGGCGCGCGTGACGAGCACTCGCCGGCCAGCCAAAGGCAAGGCGCTCACCGTGAGCCCTCACTCACGGCGGCAAGCAGCGGGCCTGCGCCTGCTTCGATCAGCTTTTTGGCCACAAGCTGGCCGAGCGCGATGGGGTCCGCACCGGCTGCGGGGGCACGGTGATAAACCCGCACAGCTAAGCCGCTCTCGGGCGCAGCGACAACAGCGAAGACCTCGTTCGACGGCTCGATTCCCTGCGCTGCAAGCGCACGGCAATGAATGCCGATGGGGACCTGGCAGCCGCCGCCGAGAGCCGCAAGAGCCGCCCGCTCGACGGTCACCGCAAAGCGCGTGGCTGCGTCATCGAGGAAGGCAACAGCTGCAATCGTGGCCGCGTCGTCTTTGCGGGTCTCAATGCCGAGAGCACCTTGCCCGGCGGCAGGACAGAAATCCTTTGGCTCCATTCGCTCGCGCACCCACTCGGTTTTTTCAAGCCGATCAAGGCCTGCGGCGGCAAGCAGGATCGCGTCCACCTGCCCTTCGGCGAGTTTGCGCAGCCGCGTGTCAACGTTGCCACGAAACTCCACCGCTTCAATGTCGGGACGCAAAGCCTTCAACTGCGCACGCCTGCGCTGGCTGCTTGTTCCAACGCGCGCGCCGAGGTGCAATGCGGCAAGGCTGTCAGACTTCACCGACACGAAGACATCTCTCGGGTCTACGCGCGGAGGTGTCGCCGCAAGCGCGAATGGCTCGGGCAGTTCGGTGGGCAGATCCTTGAGCGAGTGCACGGCAAGGTCCACACTTCCGGCGGCCAGAGCCTCCTCAATCTCCTTGGTGAACATTCCCTTCGAACCGACCTGGGCAAAGGTCACCTCTTGCAGCCGATCGCCGGTGGTCTTAATGATCTCGATCTCAACGGTGTGACCATCGTCGCGCAGCAACGCGGCGATGTGGTTTGCCTGCCACAAGGCCAACTGCGAGCCTCGGCTTCCGATGCGGAGTTTCATGGGCGGCCTGCCTTGCTGCTCTGGCTCACTTCAGCTCTCTCTGTTTCTGGATTGTCTGTGACTGCTGCATTGCCGATTGGCTGCTCTTTGGTTTCGGTGGTCAGCGACCAGGTCTCGCAGAGCGCTTCGAGCCGAGCTGCATCGTTTTCGCGAGCCGCTTGCTTGAGTGCCTGCATGGGCGGATGGAGGAATTTGTTGACCAGGCCGCGCGTGAGTGCCTCGACAGCCGCGAACTGCTCTGCGCTGAGCGAACCCAGGCGAGCCTGCGCGCGCTTGAGTTCCGCCTGGCGAATCTCCTCGGCCTGCTGTTGCAGCGCCACGATCGCCGGAGCGACGTTAACGGTGCGCTGGTGCTGACGAAAACGTTCGACCTCGCCCTCGATGAGCGCTTCAGCGTCAGTAGCTTCGCGGCTGCGTTCGGCCATGTGAGCCGCGGCCACTTGCTGCAGGTCGTCGATGTCATAGACAAAGATGCCCTCTAGCTTTCCCGTCGCTGGGTCTACGTCGCGGGGCACGGCAATGTCGATGAAGAACATCGGCCGGTTGCGGCGCTGCTGGAGAAATGCGCGCCCGTGTTCGGGGCGGAAGATGGGATGCGGCGCTCCGGTCGAACTGATGACGATGTCGGCCTGGCTGGCTGTTTCGTAGAGCTGCTCGAATGGAATGACACGGCCCTGAAACGCTTCAGCCATGCGCCGCGCGCGCTCCTGAGTACGATTGGTTACGAGAATCGCACCGGCGCCCTGTTGCACAAGATGCCGAGCCGCGAGTTCGCTCATCTTGCCTGCACCGACCAAAAACACGGTACGTCCGTTCAACGAGCCGAAGATCTTTCGCGCCAACTCGACTGCTACAGAGGCAATGGAGACTGAGTTGGAGCCGATCTCGGTTTCGGTGCGGACTTTCTTCGCTGCGGCAAAGGCACTCTGAAGCAAGTGTTCGAGCTGGCCGCCGACGGTGCCTGAAGCGCGCGCGACGGCGAAGGCCTCTTTGACCTGGCCTAGAATTTGCGGCTCGCCAACCACCATCGAGTCCAGGCTGGCGGCTACGCGAAAGAGATGGCGCACAGCCTCCTGGTCGCGGTGTTCATAGAGGTGCGGAGCAAGCAGCGCCTCGTTCAAACCAAAATGATTTTGCAGGAAGCCGGTCAAGTCGGTCGCCGAGGACTCGATGGAGGCCAGAATCTCCACGCGGTTGCAGGTCGAGACGATCATGCACTCGGCGACGCCGGGAATGGCCGCCAGTGCGCGGGTCGTCTCGGGCAGATCTTCGCGCGAGATGGCGACGCGCTCACGCACCTCGATGGGCGCGGTCTTGTGATTGACGCCAATGATGGTCAGAGTCATTACGGACCGTACCTGTGAACGCGGCTGATGACATTGACGGCGAAGACCGCGAGCATCACGAGAAAGACGAGGCCGGAGAGGTAAGCCGCGCGGCGACCGCGCAGGCCTGCCGAGCGGCGCACCAGCAGCAGCGAAACGTACACCACCCACAAGATAAAGGAGGCAATGACCTTGGGATCGAGGAAATAGGCTGCGCCGAGAGGCGTCTCCTGGGCCAGTACCGAGCCAATGACGAGGCCGACGGTCATGCAAGGGAAGCCAAACTCGAGCGTGGCGTGGGCGATGCGCTCCAGGGTGTCTAGAGGCGGAAGCCAGTCAAAGGGAAGCCACCAGGAATCCTCGCCAGGCTTGTGCTTGCTTTTGAGGCGGCGTTCCTGGAGAAGGTAAAGAAGCGAGGCCAGAAGGCTGAATCCTAGCGCGGCATAGGCCGCCATCAGAGCGGCGATATGAGCCACGAGCCAACTGATGCGCACATTGCTCGACGGGAAGACGTAGCGTTCAGGCCCCAGCGCAGGAACCAGAATGGCGAGAAATGTGACAGGCAGGGCAAAGATTCCGAGGGAGATGGCGTCGTAGAACCACCAGACCAGAAAAAACAAGCCTGCAATGGCAAAGCCCAGCAGCGACTCGAGCTCGCGGGTGCCCACCGGAACCAAGCGATGGGCCTGGATGAGCATTTCAACGCACGAAACGAAGTGGAAGAAGAAACCGAGGCCGCCGAGATGGACGCAGGTCTTGCGCCAGCGGATCAGGCCGTAAAAAACAGCCGGAAATACGGCGATAGAGGCCGCCGCATAGAGGATCGCCGCAACTCGGAGCCAAAGCAAGTACATATCGACGCTCACCTAAGTGGTGCAAAGAAACAGTATACTGTGAGCCAGGTCACCTGCCGGAGCGATTCTTCAAGAGCCCAAGCCGCACGAGGCTTTCGGCGGTGGCGACGATGCACTCCTCATTGGAACGCGGCGTCCAGCCGAGAACCCGCCGGGCCTTTTCGTTGGTGGCGTTTTTTGGCTTGCCGAGTTCCGGCAGGGTCTGCCTCACCTCACGGATAGGCAGGGCGAGGAGACGCACGAGCCAGTTTGGCATCTCTCTGGTTGGCGATTTTTTCGCCGATGCACCCATGCGATTTCTGAGGATCATGGAGAGATCGAGCATGGACAAGAAGTCGCCGGCGGTGGCCAGGAAGCGTTCACCTTTGGCTGTGGGGCTCGTCATTGCGCGGAGATGCAGGTCAACCACATCGCGGACGTCGACGACGCCAAGAGAGAGACGCAAGCAGCCAGGCATGCCGCCGTCCATCATGCGCTTAATCAGCGCAATCGAGGTCGACAAGTCCGGCCCAAGAACCGGGCCAAGGACCAGAACTGGATTGACAACGGAGAGCTCAAGGCTGCCGCCTTCGCGCGCGAGGAACTCCCAGGCTGCGCGTTCGGCGAGGGTCTTCGACTTCACGTAGGCGGTAACGTCGGCACTGGGATTGGTCCAGTCTCTCTCGTCGAAGGGCGCATTGTTTGCCTTCTCGTTGGTGCCATAGCCGATGGCCGCGAAGGAGGAGGTAAGGACCACGCGCATGACGCCGGCATCGCGTGAGGCGCGCAGCACACGAAGAGCGCCGTCTCGCGCGGGAACGATGAGCTCATCTTCGTCGCGGGGAACGCCTGCGGGAAAGGGCGAGGCCACGTGAAGGACGTAATCGCATCCAGCCACAGCTTGCGGCCAACCGGCGTCGGCTTCAAGATCGGCGGCGAAGAATTGCAGGCGGTTGCCGGGCTCGGCTCCGCCTTCTTTCAACATGGCTCGGACATCGTCCTCACGCTTGAGGCTTCGCACTGTTGTGCGGACCTGATGGCCCGCAGCCAAAAGCTGAAGGATGGAATGGATGCCAATGAACCCCGATCCGCCGGTGACAAGAACTGTGCTCATGGAGTGGATTGTAGGCCACCAAGCCTCAACTCTCGCTTGCCTTGCGCACGCTTCCCCTCACTGGGTATCTTTGTGAAGCGGACTGAGCGAGTGAAGAAAAGAGATTCATGGACGTTTTGAAGAGGCTCTTCGAACAGCATTTTCATGTGGCGGCTGAGGATGTGCAGCCACTTCAGGGCCAACTCGGCGGCTCAGGGCGGACGATTGTCCGGCTGACTGGCGGAGGATTGAGCGCCATCGGCATCCTGTATTCGGTCCACGAGGAAAACGCTGCGTTCCTTGAGTTTTCACGGCATTTTCGCCGCCACAGCCTGCCTGTGCCGGAGATTTATGCGGAGGATTTGTGCCAGGGAGCTTACCTCGAAGAAGACCTGGGCGACACGACGCTCTTTGAGTTTCTGGGCGCACATCGCTCGGGTGACGACATCGATCCCGAGGCGAAGGAAGCGTATCGAAACGTAGTGGCTGTGCTGCCGCGCTTCCAGGTTGAGGCTGGACGGGATTTAAATTACAAGGCCTGTTATCCGCGCGCGAGCTTCGACCGGCAATCCATCGCCTGGGATCTGAACTACTTCAAGTATTACTTTCTACGGCTAGCGGGAATTCCCTTCAACGAGCAGGCGCTGGAGGATGACTTTGGCCGGCTGACGAAGTTTCTGCTGGCAGCAAACCACGACTACTTTCTCTATCGAGATTTTCAGAGCCGCAATGTGATGCTGCGCGATGGAAAGCCTATTTTTCTGGACTATCAAGGCGGCCGCAAAGGCGCACTGCAATACGACATTGCGTCGCTGCTTTATGACGGCAAGGCCGATCTGCCGCCGGAGCTTCGCCAAGAGCTGCTCGACCACTATCTCAAGTGCCTCGGCGGTTTTGTCGCTGTCGACCGCACTGCCTTCATGGAACACTATTACGCCTTTGTCTATGTGCGCATCTTGCAGGCGCTCGGGGCTTACGGATTTAGAGGATTCTATGAGCGCAAGGCGCATTTTTTGCAGAGCGTACCGTATGCGCTGAAGAATCTGCGCTGGCTGGCGGCGAATGTAAAATTGCCCATCGCATTGCCCGCTCTGATGGAGGCTCTCGATGGAATCTCATCGTCGGAGAAGTTGGAGAATCTGGCTTCTTCCGCTGAGGGTTTGACGGTACGGGTCTTTAGTTTCAGTTTTCACCGCAAGATGCCTACGGACGAAACAGGCAACGGCGGCGGGTTTGTCTTCGATGCGAGGAGCTTGCCAAATCCTGGACGCGAAGAGCAGTTCCGGCAGTTGACCGGCAAGGACGCGCCGGTGATCGAATACCTGGATCGTCAGGCCGGCGTGCATCAGTACTTTGCCGGGGTCGTATCGCTGGTGGATGCGAGCGTGAACGCCTATCAGAGGCGCGGCTTCAAGAATCTCATGGTTTCGTTTGGCTGCACGGGCGGCCAGCATCGCTCGGTGTACTTGGCCGAGCAGTTGGCGAAGCATCTGCGGGCGAACGGCGTGGACGTTATCGTGCGGCACGTCGAGCAAGAGAAGAGAGAGCGGGAGAGACAGGCCCGATGAAGGCGATGATTCTAGCCGCCGGACTCGGCACGCGACTGCGGCCTCTCACCAACGACAGGCCCAAGGCGCTGGTAGAGGTTGCAGGCAAGACAATGCTGGAGATTGCTCTTGCACGGCTGCGTTTCTTTGGCGTGCGCGAGGTGATCGTCAACGCACACTACTACGCCGAGATGATTGTCGAGTACCTGAAGGCCCACGACAACTTTGGCATGAGGATCGAAGTCTCCCGCGAAAAGGAGCTGCTGGACACGGGCGGCGGGTTGAAGAAGGCTGGAAGTTTTTTCGGCGACTCGCAGGAGCCTTTCATTCTGCACAATGTCGATGTGATCAGCTCGATCGATCTTGGGCGCATGGCGACGTTTCATACGGGACGGGCTGCGCTGGCAACATTGGCGGTTCAGGAGCGCACGACTTCGCGGTATCTATTATTCGATGAGACCGGGCAGCTTTGCGGCCGACGAGCTGGCCTCGATGGACCAGCGGAATTAGTTCGTCCAGCTGAATCGGTGCAGGCTCTTGCCTTCTCCGGCATCCACGTGATCTCGCCTGGCATCTTCGCGAAGATGAAAGAGACGGGCGCGTTTTCGATTATTGATGCCTATCTTCGTCTCGCGGCTCAGAGTGAAAAGATCGTGGCCTTTCGAGCGGATGGATCTTCCTGGCGTGACCTTGGCCGGCCAGAGAGCGTGATGGAAGCTGCTCGCGAATTGGCACGTTGAGCGTTATCTAGAAAATTACCTGCAGGCGAGACAGTCCAGTGGACAGGGATCAGTGAACAGTGGTCAGTTTGGCCACATTCGTCTGACTGATTCCGTTGTGCTCCGTAGAAGGCTAATTCTCTATAAACCCGCAGGGGCCCGGATCTCTTTAAGGGCCTGTTCGGCACGACTGAAGTCGTGCCCTGACGCTTCTTGACCTCCCAATGGTGTTTTGCTAGGCAACTCGACTGAAGGCTGCTATGCATGCAACTCGACAGACGGCGATCCCGCAAGCGGATTGACTGTCCGAAATCGGACAGTTTCTGCTGCAACCGATCACTTCCGGGCCTATTCCTTAGTCCAGAAATCACTGCTAACTTATTTGTTTCCAGTAAAAAGGAGCTATCTCCTGTTTGGTGCGGGGCGTGCTATATCTCAGGTCGATGGATATCGCACGCCCAGACCTGAAGCAAAAGAAGATACGCCGGTACGCAGTATGGGCCGGCGTCGCAGCGGTGGTGTTGGCCGTCCTGGTGGTTGTTGTATTGCGCCTCAAGCCGGCCGCGCCTACCGTGGATCGCTCAACCATCTGGTCCGACACGGTGAAGCGCGGACCGATGATCCGGCAAGTGCGCGGGTCAACGGGAACGCTTGTGCCGCGCGAGGACCGGCTGCGGCTGATTCCGGCCGAGACCGAGGCCACGGTCACGCGGATTCTTGTGCTGCCCGGCGCACACGTCGAGCCCAACACGGTGATCATGGATCTCGCCTACCCGCAGCTTGAGCAGGAAGCCATGAATGCCGGACTAGCGCTGAAGGCCGCCGAGAGCGAATACCACAACACGCAGGTAAAGCTTGAAAACGACTTGATGACGCAGAAGGCTGGCGCGGCAACGGTTGGCGCAGATTACAGCCAGGCCAAGCTACAGGCGCAGACCGACAAGGCTCTCTATGACCTTGGCGTGATCTCCGGACTGACCTACAAGGCCTCACAGGGCAAGGCCGACGAGTTGACCACGCGCAACAAGATCGAAGACCAGCGCATCGCGATGAACGAGAAGGTCATCGTTTCGCAACTCGCGGTGCAACAGACGATGGTGGACCAGGCGCGGGCCGTCTATCGGCTCAAGCAGGAGCAGTTGGCCGCCCTACATGTCACTGCTGGCATCAGCGGCGTGCTTGTGGACCTCCCCCATCAGGTGGGCGAGCACGTTGCGCCTGGTATCACGCTTGCCAAGGTTGTGCAGCCCGACCAACTGAAGGCGTCGCTGAAGATCGCCGAGACACAGGCGCGCGACATCCAGATCGGACAGCCCGCCTCGATCGACACGCACAACGGCGTCATTCCGGGCCGTGTACAGCGCATTGATCCGGCTGTGCAGAACGGAACGGTCACCGTTGACGTAGAACTCACCGGGCCACTACCGCAAGGTGCGCGGCCTGATTTAAGCGTCGATGGAACGATCGATCTGGAACGCATGACGGATGTGCTTTATGTTGGCCGGCCGGCGCTGGGCAACGAGAACTCCACGCTCAGCCTCTTCAAGATCGATGTCGATGGCAAGGGCGCCACACGCATTCCGGTGAAGGTGGGCCGCGCCTCTGTGAACAGCATTCAAGTGATCGAAGGGCTGAAGGAAGGCGACGTGGTGATCCTCTCTGACATGTCGCGCTGGGACAACGTGGACCGCATACGGCTGGAATAAGTCCGCACCGGGAGTTCGCGGCGAGCGGCGGCTTCAAGAACAACAATCGTCTGAAAGGGAGATGAAATGGAATCTAACCGCAGGAGTTTTCTACGTCTGGCAGGAGCCGGCAGCGTCTTATGCGCAGCCGGGGCCACAACCGCCTTCTCTGCACCCGGCAGCGAGTCCGGCACGCTCGACATGATTGCCAAGCGGCAGTCGGTGCGGCGCTACAAATCCGACCCGGTTCCAGAAGAGCATCTTCGACTGATCCTCGATGCGGCACGCCGACCGCCCACTTCGGGCAATCAACAGCCCTGGAAGTTCCTGGTTGTCAGGAACAAGGAAACGATCGAGCGTTTGCGCGCGCGTTGCCTGCAATTGCGGGAGGCCAATTGGCCCCAGAATTTGTCTCCAGAAGAAAAGGCTGCTCGTCGAGAGGATCTATCAAAGGGCATGGCGGGATACTTCTCCGCTCCGGTTTATATTGTTGTGCTTACCGATTCTCAATCCAAGTACCCCTCTTACAACCACCACGACGGCCCCTTGGCTGCGGGATATTTGTGTTTGGCCGCACGGGCGCTTGGTTATGGAACGGTCTATGTAACGGATGCGATTCCCGAACAGGCCACTCGCGAGGTACTGGCGATACCGGAACGCTACGAGCGCGTCTGCATCACGCCGCTTGGCATCCCGGACGGATGGCCCGATCCGATGCCGAAGAAGAAGCTTGAGGAATTCGTAGTCTACGAATCGTTTGCATAGGAGTCGACAGGCTTCGCAGCCAGGGATCTGGACTGATGCGAAGTGAGGATGTAAATCTGCCTGACTACAAACCACGAAATGGGAGAGAGCAATGGGACTGAACGACAAGCTGATTGAAATTGAGGATCTCACCAAGGTCTTCTACACCGACGAAGTGGAGACGCATGCGCTCTCAGGTGTTCACCTGACGATCTCGCGGGGCGAGTACCTGGCGATGAGCGGCCCATCGGGTTGCGGCAAATCCACGCTGCTGTCGATTCTCGGCCTACTCGACACGCCGACCGGCGGCAAGTATCTGCTGAACGGCAGCCCGGTGGAGAATCTGAGCTTCGCCGACCGCTCGCGCATTCGCAACCAGGAGATTGGCTTCATCTTTCAGAGCTTCAATCTGATCGGCGATCTCACCGTTGAAGAGAATGTCGAACTGCCGCTGACCTATCGCGCGGGCATGCCTTCGGCCGAGCGCAAGAAGCGCGTGAAGGAAGCGTTGGAGCGCGTGAACATGGCGCATCGGATGAAGCATTATCCGGCGCAACTGTCTGGCGGCCAACAGCAGCGCGTGGCCGTGGCAAGAGCGCTGGCGGGTTCGCCGTCGATTCTGCTGGCCGATGAACCCACCGGTAACCTGGACTCGAAAAACGGCGAAGCGGTGATGCATCTGTTGGCCGATCTGCATCGCGAAGGAGCGACGATCTGCATGGTGACGCACGATCCGCGCTTTGCCAAGCACGCGCAGCGCGAGGTGCATCTGTTTGATGGCAAGGTCGTGTCGGAAACCGAATTGAAGAAGCTGGAAGAGGAAGTCGAGGCTTAGTCATGCTGCAAGACATTCGCTACGCGCTGCGCCAGTTGCGCAAGTCGCCGGGATTCACGTTGACCGCCGTTCTGACGCTGGCCTTCGGCATCGGCGCCACCACTGCCATCTTCTCCATCGTGGAAGGCGTCTTGCTGCGCCCTCTGCCGTTTTCCGCACCTGACAGGCTGGTGCTCTTCGGCGATGTTCCCGAAGGCGCGGCCGCGGCTTATTACAACGTGACCGCGCCCGCGGCCCGCATCTATGCCCGCGACACCCGCGCCTTTTCCGCTCTTGGCGCTTTCCAGCAAACCGGCTATGAACTTTCCGGCCTGGGCGATGCGTCGCAGATCAGCGCGGCGCGGCTCAACGCGGGCGTCTTCCCGGCGCTCAGTGTCTCGCCTCTGATGGGGCGCACCTTTACGCAGCAGGAGGACGAGGGCAGTCAGCAGGTGGTGGTCCTCAGCTACCAGATGTGGCATAGCCGCTACCACGGCGATCCGCGCATCCTGGGCCAGACAATTCAGCTCGACCGCAAGCCTTATGAGGTTATCGGCGTCATGCCGCGTGGCTTCGAGTTCCCGCTGGTGCCGGGCCAGTTGAATCGCAGCGAGCTTTGGGTGCCCATGAGCTTTTCCCAGGGTGAGTTGGTCAACGGCGTGGGAAGCTGGAACTACAGCATGGTGGGCCGCTTGAAGCCGGGCGTAACGCCGGTGCAGGCCGTCGAGGATGCAAAGCCGGCGGCGCAAGAGATCATGCGAGGCTTTCCTCCCGCCATGGGCAACCTGCGCATTCATCCGGTGATTCAGTCGCTGACGGAAAACACCGTGGGACAGGCTCGGCCTCTGGTGCGCACACTCTTCCTGGCCGTTGCGGTGGTGCTCTTCATCGCCTGCGCCAATCTCGCCGGCCTGCTGTTGGTGCGAGTCATTCGCCGTCGGCGCGAAATATCCGTGCGTTTGGCGCTGGGCGCCAGCGGAGCGGCCGTATTGCGCCAATCGCTTGTCGAAGCGCTTCTGCTGAGCGTAACTGGTGGGCTGCTTGGTTTGGTTCTGGCATCGACGGCCCTGCGCATCGGCATCAGCTTCCTGCCCGAAACGCTTCCGCGCGTCAGTGCTATCGGTCTCGACTGGAAGGTGGCCGGCTTTGCCCTGCTGCTGGCGGTTTTCACAGGCCTGCTCTGCGGGCTGATTCCTGCCGTTACCGCCGCGCGCACCGGCGTGAACGACGCGCTGAAAGAAGGCGGACGCACCGGTACTTCAGGCAGCGGCCATGCGCGCCTGCGCTCCGCTCTTGTCATCGCCGAACTCGCAGTGGCGCTGGTTTTGCTCACTTCATCCGGACTCTTGCTGCGCAGCTTTGACAAATTGCGCTCTGTTGATCTGGGCTTTCGCACCGATCACACCCTCACCGCGTCCTATGGACTGCCTCACAAGCAATATTCCAACCAGGCCGCTGTGGACGCATTCAACACGGCACTGCTAACCAAACTGCGCCAGTTGCCCGGCGTGCAAGCGGTGGGCCTTACCAATTTGCTGCCAGACAGCGGAGCGAACAGCAACACCGTCTTCCTTCCGGAAGGCTATGTTCCACCCAAGGGCGCCAACATGATACTGGCCTGGCCTCCCCAAGTGGCAGGCGATTACTTCCGCGCCGCCGGCATTCCTATCTTGCGCGGTCGCGACTTTACCGAGGGCGATCGCGCCGGCGCTCCATTGGTGGTGATTGTCAACCGTACTCTCGCCGAGCGCTACTGGCCCGGCCAGGATCCCATCGGCAAGCGCCTGCGCGTTGGTGTGCCGGAAACTCCCCTGCCCTGGATGACCGTGGTGGGAGAGATCGCCGATATCAAGGAGACGTCAGCCGAGGCCGCGACACTGAATCAGTTCTACACGACGCCCAGCCAGTTCAAGGCCGCAATCGGCAGCTTCGCGCCTCCCGATGCGATCATGGGTAATTACGGTTCCATCGTGCTGCGCGCCGCGCTGCCGCCCGAACAGATGGCCGACTCTTTGCGCGCCGTGGTTCGCTCTATCGATCCGCAACTTCCGCTTACCCATGTCCAATCTATGGAGCATATGGTCGCCGAGGGCCAAGCCTCGCGCCGATTTAGCACCGCGCTCATTTCGAGCTTTGCCGCAGTTTCCGTGCTGCTGGCTCTGCTGGGCATCTACAGCGTCATCGCCTTCTCCGCAGCGTTGCGCTCACAGGAACTGGCCATTCGCCTTGCGCTCGGCTCACAACGCTCCAGCATCATGCGCCTGGTGCTTGTCTCCGGCGCGAAACTCGGCCTGCTCGGCTGCGCCATCGGTGCCGTAGGAACGGTCTTTGCCACGCGCCTGCTGCGCTCGATGCTCTTTCAAGTAGATCCGCTCGATCCGGTGGTGATTGTGCTGGCGGCGGTCTCCATCTTTCTGCTTGCTCTCGCCGCGTCGCTTGTTCCCGCCCGCCGTGCGGCTTTAATCGAACCCATGCAAGCCCTGCGCGCCGAATAACGCACCTCCATTTCTCCGAGGAGAAAGAACGATGAACACGCTGCTTCAAGACATTCGCTACTCACTGCGGCAGTGGCGCAAGAGCCCGGGATTTACGGCAATCGCCGTCGTTACGCTCGCGCTGGGAATCGGAGCCAACACAGCCATCTTCAGCGTGATCAATTCGGCCTTGCTAAAGCCGCTACCCTATCCACACGCAGAGCAACTCGTGGATGTGATGGAAACGCTGCCGGACGGACGGCCCAATGGGACTTTGTCTGGAGGTGCGTTCAAAGACTGGCGCGACCACAGCACCAAGTTTGCCCAACTCGCTGTTTATGAGGACCTGCGCAAGAACCTGACTGGAGCAGGAAGACCGGAGCGGGTGAACGGGTTGCAGGTCTCCGCAGAGTACCTATCTGTGCTGGGAATCGCGCCGGCGACTGGACGCGGTTTTGTGGCGAGTGATGTTGCAATAGGCGGAAACAATCAGGTTGTCTTGCTGACTCACTCTTTTTGGAAAAGCCATTTTGCCGGAGACCCTGAGATTGTCGGCAAGACGGTTTCGCTAGACCAGATTCCCTACACTGTCATTGGCGTGCTTCCTGCGCGTGCGCTGTGGCAGGATGACGTTCAGATCCTCATTCCTGAGGTAGTAGATTCTCCCGACACATATTGGGGACGCGACGCGCATTGGAGACGGGTTGTGGGACGTCTGCTGCCAGGAACGTCAAGCGCAGAAGCTCAAGCTGAACTTCGGCTCATCAAGCAACAACTCGCGTCACAATACCCGTCGTGGAAAGAAAAGTGGAGTGTCTCGGTCACCCCGCTCCAGGAACTCTTCGTGGCACGAACCCGTCCGATGCTCGTGCTTCTCCTCGGCGCAGTGGCTCTGGTCTTATTGATCGCTTGTGCCATTGTCGCGAATCTGCTTCTGGCTCGGGGGAATGCCCGTTCGAGAGAGATGGCTGTGCGGATTGCTTTGGGCGCGCGGCTGTGGCGCGTTGTTCGGCAGATGCTGACTGAAAGCATCCTGCTTGCCTTGTCGGGATGCGTGGTGGGCCTGCTGGTGGCAACATTCGGTGTTCGTCTGCTCACGCACCTGGTAGAAAAGCAACTCCCCCAGATCCTCCAACCCCGGCTCGATGCAACGGTGCTATGGTTTTCAGTTCTCATTGCGTGCGGTTGCGGCATCTTGTTTGGAATCCTCCCTGCATGGCGCGCAGCCAAGGCGGATGTGAATCAAGCGATGAAAGAGTCCGAACGCGGATCGGCGTCGCGCTCCAAAAGACGATCGCAGTCCCTTCTGGTGGTGGCGGAGTTTACGTTTACCCTGGTCCTGCTGATTGGCGCGGGTCTGTTCTTGCGCAGCTTCATTCGCGTGACAGAGACCGATCCCGGATTCAATCCCAAACAGACAGTGGCATTTGACCTTTCATTTTCTGAAGCAAAATACCCGACCGATGCCGACCGCCTGCGCTTCACCAAAGATCTGGTCGAGCGCATCCGCGTGCTTCCAGGGGTTGAATCGGCTGGCGCCGATTCCACGTTGCCTTTGAACGGCAATGAACGCGGCGAATTCGTTAGCCGGACGGATAAACCCCAAACGCTTACAAGGTACACAGCCGCGGTCGACAGCGTGGGCAGTGGCTACTTTTCGACTCTAGGAATCAGGTTGCTGGGCGGACGATTTCTCGCCGAATTCGACGATGTCCCTGCCGCGCCTCCAGTTGTGGTGATCGATAGCGGCGTTGCGCGAGACCTCTATCCCAATGAGAATCCGTTGGGCGGGCATGTGAATTTTCTGGGCAAGGTTTGTGAAATCGTAGGTGTCGTTGCACCCGTTCATCACGGAAACATCGACGACGATCCCCGTCCGAGAGTGTATGGCGCTCAAGCCCTTTTCTCTGGCCGCTCATTGAACACCAGCATTGTGGCGCGAACCACGCTGCCGCCTTCGTCCCTTGTTGAGACATTGAGAAAGACTGTAGTCGAAGCCGATCCGGATCAACCGATCGCCAATGTTCGCACACTCGAGCGGGACGTTGACAGATCGCTCGCATCCAGACGAACGGCGCTGCTTCTGCTGGGCATTTTTGCGGCGGTTGCCATCAGCCTTGCGTGCATTGGCATCTATGGCGTGATGTCATACGCCATCTGCCAGCGGGTAAGAGAACTCTCGATTCGAACTGCGCTGGGGGCGCAACGCCGGGAAATTGTGCGGCTAGTTCTGGCCGGAGGGATGAGGCCAGCAATGGCAGGAATTGCAGCCGGGGTGATTGCGGCACTCGCATTGTCGCGCCTTGTCGAAAGCCAGCTCTTTGAAGTCAAGGCGCGGGATCCGCTGGTCTTTCTTGCGTCGATCTGTTTGCTAGTGCTTGTCGCCGCCTTGTCCATTTACCTTCCCGCACGCCGTGCAAGCCGCGTCGATCCGGCATTGGCGCTACGGTGCGAGTAATAAGGAGTGATGATAATGGCTGGACTCATCCAAGATCTGCGTTATGCGCTTGGCCAATTGCGCAAGGCTCCGGGCTTCGCTGCTTTGGCGGTTGGCACGCTGGCGTTGGGCATTGCCGCCAACAGCACGATCTTCAGTTGGATCAACTCGACTCTCTTCAATCCGATTCCCGGCGTTCGGGAGACGGGGAGGATGCTCACATTCCAGCGTGGAGAGAGAAGCGAACATGCGAGCCCGCCGTTTTCCTACCAGGATTATGCAGATCTGCGCTACGGCTCGAAGACCCTGATTGGTCTGCTTGCCTATCACGACGACTACGTTGCCCTGACCGGCAACGGAAGGCCACAACGCATCTACGGGGCGCTGACATCGGCGAACTATTTTGAAGTGCTGGGCGTCAAGCCGATTCTTGGACGGACTCTGCTTCCTTCGCAGTCAAACGAGAGCGCAGGCTCGCCGGATGTCGTGCTCGGGTACGACCTGTGGCAAAGCCGATTTGGCGGCGATCCGGCCATCGTGGGCAGGACGATGCAGATCAACCTTCACACTTACACAATTGTGGGTGTTGCGCCGCGCGGCTTTCAGGGTTGCAAAAGCGGGCTTCGTACAGAGCTTTGGATTCCTCTCGGCATGGACCGGCAGCTCTGGGGCTCGTCGCGCATTCGCTACCGCGATGCCTCGTGGCTGAATGTGCTGGGCGTGATGCGCGTCGGCGCTGACCACAGACAAGTTGAGAATGAACTGAACCTGCTGATGCAGCGGATCGCCGACGCTTACCCGGCCTCGCATCAGGGCAACAACCTGATCACGTCTGATCCTCTGTGGCGCTCGCCGTTTGGCGCCAATGTCTACCTCTATGGAACACTGCCGATCCTGCTGGCTCTGGCTGCCGTATTGCTGCTGCTGGCCTGTGCCAATGTGGCCAATCTGCTGCTGGTTCGCTCGGTCTCTCGCCGCCGTGAATATGCCATTCGCCTGTCGATGGGGGCAAGCCGCTGGAGGCTGGTGCGGCAACTGATGGTCGAGAATCTTCTCATCGCTATGGCAGGCGGCGGAATCGCTCTTATCATTACCTTCTGGACAGCCCGTACGCTGGGCGACTTCTTGCCTGAGACTACGCTTCCTATCAATTTGAATGGAAGTGTTGACGGTACAGTCACGCTGGTGACGATTCTTATTGCCGTCTTCACTTCGGTGGTTGCCGGCGTCGTTCCCGCGCTGCGGGCCTCGTCTCTTTCTCCTGCAACAGTACTCAAAGATGAGGCGCTAAACACTTCGGGGGGACTACACAAATCTCGACTTGCCTCAGGGCTGGTGGTGATGCAGGTCGCTCTCTCGCTCACGCTGCTGGTCTGCGCTGGGCTGTTCGTCCGCAGCCTCAACAAGGCTCAGAGTGCAAATCTTGGTTTCGACGCGGACCATGTCTATCTGGCCTCCTACGATCTCGGTCCGCTTGGCTACCCCGAAGCCAAGGCACTTGAACTTAACCGGCAGATCGTGGCGCGTGTCAAGGCGCTGCCTGGCGTTCAATCCGTGACGCTGGCCGACTTCTCGCCACTGAGTTTCACGATCCACTCCGACGAAGTGACGCCCGAGGGCTACACTCCCCGTCCGCATGAATCGATTGAAGTGGACAGAGGAATTGTTGGACCGGGATATCTTGAGACTCTTCGGACTCCGCTCTTGGCCGGGCGCGAGTTTACCGATGCGGACACTGCGAGCAGTCAGCCCGTTGCGATGGTTAATCAGGCTTTCGTCAATCGCTACTGGCCCGGCGAGAACGCGATTGGCAAACGCGTACAGCTCTATGACCGTTGGTACACAGTTGCCGGCGTATCTGCCAACGGAAAATATCGCCGCCTGACCTACGATGCGGCTCCGATGGCGCTTTTCTCTTTGGGGCAGCGTTATGACTCTGAGGCTCTGGTAACCCTGCACGTGCGCGTGAATGGCGACCCAATGGCGTACGCCTCAGCCATCGACCAGGCGGTGCATGAGTTGAGTCCCGATCTGCCTTTGTTTAACGTCGCCACGTTGAAGGCGAACATGCAGATTGGCAATGTTTTTGAGCGCATCGTCGTGGTCTTTGCTGGAAGCTTTGGACTGCTGGCGATGCTGCTTGCTTCGGTTGGAATCTATGGCGTGGTTGCCTACTCGACTAAGCAGCGCACACATGAGATCGGCATTCGCATGGCTCTGGGAGCCGCGCGGGGCGATGTTTTTCGCCAGATCCTGCGGCAGGGACTGCGGCTGACGCTGATTGGCCTCGCCGTCGGGCTTGCTGTGTCCTTCGCCTTCACGCGATTGCTGCGCGGTATGCTCTTTGGCGTGGGCACGGCAGACTGGCTCACCTTTTCGGCTGTGTCGATCGCACTGTGCGTCGTCGCGCTGCTGGCCTGCTTTGTTCCGGCACGTCGCGCGGCTTCTGTTGAACCTATGCAGGCACTGCGGACCGAATAACCTGGTCTTCACAGAATCGAGGAGACAAGAAAGATGAACACGCTGTTTCAGGATCTTCGTTACGCGTTGCGCCAGTTGCGCAAGTCGCCAGGATTCACGCTCACCGCCGTAACCGTGCTGGCCCTCGGACTGGGCGCGAACATCGCTGTCTTTACGGTGCTCAATGGAATTCTGTTGCGCCCGCTGCCTTATGCGCAGCCGGATCGTGTGGTCGCCCTCGAAGGTGCCGGAGGCGGAGAATACTATGGCATGTCCTACGCCAACATGCTGCAGTTGCGCGATGCCGCGGGAACAAGGCTGCAATTCGCGGCGACTATTTGCTGCAATCAGACAACCAGTGTCGTCGGCCCCGGCGGCCGCTTTCAGTTGGTACAAACTCACGTGACCGCCGGTTTACCGGAGTTGCTCGGCGTGCAACCTATCCTGGGGCGTTCGTTTCGTCCCGATGAGAACGATCCCGGCCGCAATCACGTGGTGTTGATCGGCGAGGATGTGTGGCGCGAACTGTATCGCTCCGATGCGCACATCGTTGGCCAGACGCTCACCATCAAGGGTAAGCCCTACACCATTCTCGGCGTCATGCCTCATGGCTTTTCTTTTCCGTATGACGACCGAATGCAGATCTGGTCCCCCGCCAAACTGGATGCGGCAGCGCGCTCATCAATGCGAAGCCCCGCTATCGTTGATGGATTGTATGCGCGGCTGCCCGATGGAATGACCGAAACGCAGCTCGCCGATCAACTGAGCCGTGCGCAGGCTTCGATTGCCAAGCAAGTTCCCGGCGACCCAGTGCCTACGCGCATCAAGGTGATCAACTATCAAGAGTCGCTCAATCACCAGGCGCGCAAGCCGCTGCTGTTGCTCTATGCGGTGGTTCTCGGCATCTGGCTGCTGGCTTGCCTGAACGTCACCAGCTTGATGCTGGCGCGTTCCGTTTCGCGCAGCCGTGAACTGGCGGTGCGCACCGCTCTCGGCGCCAGCCGCTGGCGTTTGCTGCAGCAAACGATTGTCGAAAGCCTTTTGCTGGGCGGTATTGGCGCGGTCGTCGGATTGCTCCTGGGCGAAGGAGCGATCAAGCTGCTTTGGCGGCAGATTCATCGACAGTTGCCGCTGACTGGCACCATTCATCTTGATGGCCGCGTGATTGCCGTCATGCTTGTGTTTACGCTACTCACCGCGCTTGTGGTGAGTCTGTTTCCCGCGCTGCGTGCCATGCGCCGTGATGTGCAAAGCGGCCTGCGCGGCGTGAACAGCACCGCCTCGGCCAGTCAGAATCGCACCCGCGAAACGCTGGTGGTGGCGCAACTCGCGCTGACACTTGTATTCCTCGTAGGCGCAGGATTGTTCTTGCGCACCATTCACGAGCTACGCTCAGTGCCGCTTGGCTTTACAGAGCAGAACGTTCTTACTGGCGGCATCATCCTCAACGGCACCACCGATCTAAACGAGGATGCGGTCGAGCCGCTTACGCAAGCGGGCATCGTGCGCACTTCTTATCTGCCGCTGCTTGAGCGACTGCATGCAATTCCCGGCGTAAAGGTGGCCGCGCTCAGTTCCGTGTTGCCGATGCGCACGGAATTCGGAGTGACGTTCGGGGGTACGCTCGATCATAAGGATGTATCCCAATCGCAGGAGCCGATGGTTTCTGGCAGCCTAGCCTCGGCCGGATTGACGCAAGCGCTGGGGATTCCCATGTTGCGCGGCCGCTTCTTCACGGAAGACGACACTGCATCCGCGCCTTTGGTAGTAGTCGTGAATCAGGCGTTCGTCAATAAGTATCTTCCAGGTCAGAACCCCATCGGCCACACCTTCGGCATGGGCAAGGGGAAGTGGGCGGATGCGCGTATTGTTGGCGTCATCGGCGACGTAAAGCAATTCAAAGTGACCGAAGCGACCAAGCCGGAAATGTATTTTTGTCTGGCGCAGATCGAACCCGGCACACCGCTCTACGGCATCGCGACAGGCTTCATCGAGGTAGCGATTCGCAGCGCGGTTCCTGCCGACACTTTGCGCGCGCAGTTCGACAGGGCACTGCACGAAGTTGCTCCAGACGCTATCACGACTGATGTAAAGACGATCCACGAGGCGGTCGAAGATTCTTTTGGTAGTCAGACTTTGATTGCTCATTTGCTGGAAAGCTTCGCCGGGCTGGCGCTGATGATTGCTTCGGTCGGGCTGTACGGCCTGCTCTCCTTCGCCGTCGCGCAGCGCACGCGCGAGATCGGCCTGCGCATCGCCTTGGGCGCACCGCAGGGCAATATTCTCTCGCTCATTCTGCGCCGGGCGCTGCTGCTGGTAGCCGTAGGACTGACAATTGGCGGCGCACTGGCTTGGTTCGCTGTCAAGTTCGCCAGTAGTTACATTTACGGAGTCGAAGCTCATGACGGCCTCACTTTCACTGCGGTCGCTGTGGTTCTTGCCGCCGCCGCATTTGTCGCAGCATGGCTGCCCGCGAGACGTGCCGCTTCTGTCGACCCAATCCTAGCTTTGAGATCGGAGTAACACCATGATCGAATTGAAGAACGTAGAACGCAGTTACAAGACGGGCCCGACGGAAACCTGGGTGCTGCGCCGGATCGGGCTCACCATTAAGGAAGGCGAGTTCATCACAGTGATGGGGCCGTCAGGAGCGGGAAAGTCGTCGCTGCTGAATGTGCTCGCGCTGCTCGATGACTCATGGAAGGGCGAGTACTGGTTTGGCGAGACGGCTGTGCATAAGCTGAATCGCAAGCAGCGCGCGGACCTTGCCCGCGAGCGGATCGGCATGGTCTTTCAGAGCTATCATCTGCTGGATGATCTGACGGTCGCCGAAAACATCGACCTGCCATTGAGTTACAAGAACCTGCCTGCAAAAGAAAGGCAAGGGATGGTGGCTGATATTCTCGACCGCTTCCAGATTGTCGCGAAGAAGGACTTGTATCCCTCGCAACTCTCCGGTGGGCAGCAGCAATTGGTGGGCATTGCGCGGGCTGTGGTTCATGCACCCGCGCTGCTGCTGGCCGACGAGCCAACAGGCAATCTGCACTCGACGCAGGCTCGCGAGATCATGGAGCTATTTTGCGAACTTAATCGAGCCGGAACGACCATTGTTCAGGTTACTCACTCAGAAGAAAATGCGCGTTACGGCCAGCGCATTCTCGAACTACGCGACGGCTGGACGACACGCGACGAAACGCTTACGGAAAAGGCACCGGAGGTTAGCGCTAAGTGAACTCCTCGAAGACATGCCACTTGAGATACTTCAAACTTACAATTGCAGCAATCATCCTGCACGCGAGCTTCGCGCTGGCCGGGGAGCCTGCGTCCTCTGTGCAAGCACAACCGCCGGCAGCCGCACCGGCAGCGCCTGCGCAAGGCACTGTTCCCTTCAATCAATTGCTGCGATCTTCGCGCAATCCCTTCAATGCCTATCGCGGCGCGAGCGCATTACCGCCGGTTCTGGTCAATTCCGCGCGCATGAATCCTCTTGTGCGCGAGGGCAAGCTTTATCTTTCTTTGCGCGATGCCATCAATCTCGCGCTCGAAAACAATCTCGATCTGGTGATCGCGCGCTACAACCTGCCTATCGCGCAGATGGACGTGCTGCGCACGCAGGCTGGCGGCCAGGTGCGCGGCGTCAACACGGGTGTCGTGCAGGGAACTCCTGGCGGCGGTCAAGGGGGCTCAGGAGCAGGAGCAGGTGCTGGCGGCACAACGGGCGGCGCGGGCGGTGCGGGTGCTGGCGCATCGGGCATTGTTTCCTCTACACTCGGAACCGGAACCGCAGTTTCCGGCTACGATCCGATCCTCTCTGTGCAAACAAGTGTCGATCACGCATCGCAGCAGCTCTCCAACTTTCAGCTTGAAGGCGTGAATGTCCTCAAGGTCAACAATATCTCCGGCACTGTCAGCTACGAGCAGGCCTTTGCCACCGGCGGCAGCCTGCAAGTGAAGTGGTTCAACTCCCGCCAGACCTCGAACGGCGTCTATGATTTCTTCAGCCCGCAACTGAATTCCAAGATGCAGACTGTCGTTACGCAACCTCTGTTGGCGGGCTTTGGCGTGGGACCCAATTTGCGCTTCCTGCGCATCGCCAGAACCAATCAGAAGATCTCTGACATCGCCTTCAAGGCTCAGGTGATCGCCACCGTAACGCAGATCTGCGATCTCTACTGGGATCTGGTCAGCGCTTACCAAGACGAGCAGGTGCGGGAACGCTCCGTCGAGTTTGCCACTGAGACTCTGGAGACGAGCCGCAAGCAGCTTCAACTGCAGGCGATTCCAGAGATGGATGTGCTCAAGGCCGAAGGAGAGCTCGCCGTGCGTCAGCAGGATCTGACCGTGGCGCGCACCAATCTGGAGTTGCAGGAACTCTACATGAAGAACGCCATCACACGCAGCCTTGACGATCCGGCGCTGGAAGAGATGCCGGTGGTACCTACCGACAGCATTGGCAAGACTGCGGCTATCTCAGCGCAGCCGGTTCAGCAGATGATCGAACAGGCGATTAAAAACCGCACTGAGCTTGCCGAATCGACGCTGGATCTGCAGAATCGCGAGCTGAGCCGCAAGACCGCCCGCAACGCGCTGCTGCCTGCGCTCAATGTCTACGGCGCTTACGCGGGGAGCGGACTTGCTGGCGAAAGGAGCCCTCAGTACGCGGGCACCGCGACCTCCACTCTGCCCAGGGGATTTGCGGGCGCGCTCGAGAGCGCACTCGACAATAGCGCCCCCGAATACCAGGTGGGCTTTCAATTGACGATCCCTCTCCGCAACCGGATCGCCAAGGCCGATCAGTACCGGACCGAACTCGAATACCGGCAGTCGCAGGTGTACGCTGAAGAGTTGAAAAAGCGTATCCATATTGAGGTCCGTAACGCGCGTTATGCTCTTGAACAGGGCGCCGCCCGGGTGGATGCGGCCCGTAAGGCTCGCGACTTGGCGCAACGGACATTGGATATCATGCAGAAGGAGCAGAAGCTGGGCGCGGGATCGAATCAACAGACGCTGGGGGCGGAACACGACCTGGCTCTGGCCGAGTCGGCGCTGGTCACGGCCGAAACGGCCTACGAGAAGGCGCATATTGAAGTCAAACGTGCCACAGGCTCCATACTTGAGGAGTATAGAATCTCAATCGCCAACGCCAAGGCTGGCATTGTGGAGGCAGATCATCAGTAGCAAGCAAAATTCAATTCGCATACTGGTAGCCGACGATCAGCCGCACATTCTTGAGGCCGTCGAGCTGCTGCTGGCTCCGCAGGGAATCCATGTGGACTGCGTGCGCTCGCCGCAGTTGCTGCTGGAGGCGCTGGGCGAGGCCGAGTACGATGTGCTGCTCATCGACCTCAATTACACGCGCGACACCACCTCCGGCAAGGAGGGGCTTGACCTGCTGGCACGCATCCAGGAGTTCGATGCGCATCTGCCGGTGATCGTGATGACCGCCTGGGGCAACGTTGATCTGGCCGTCGAATGCATTAAGCGCGGCGCGCGCGACTTTATTCAAAAGCCGTGGGAGAACGACCGACTTCTCTCGCTCGTGCGCGTCCACGCAGAACTGCGGCAGGCACTGCGCCGCGCACGTCAACTCGAACTTGAGAACCGCCTACTTCGCGCGGAAGGGATGCCGGAGTTCATCGCCGGCGCACCCGCCATGCAGCCAGTGCTGGAGTTGATTGGGCAGGTTGGCCCTTCGGACGCCAATGTACTCATTACTGGAGAACATGGGACGGGAAAAGAGATTGTCGCCAAGCTGCTGCACGCTGCTTCGCCACGGTCTCGCATGGCGCTGGTCGCCGTCAATGCTGGAGGATTGCCCGAAGGCACCTTTGAGAGCGAGATTTTCGGCCACGTCAAAGGCGCATTTACTGATGCACGCACCGACCGCGTCGGACGTTTTGAACTGGCCAATGGCGGCACGCTTTTTCTCGATGAGATCGCTAACGTTCCGCTGCGGCAACAAGCAAAACTGCTGCGCGTGCTTGAGACGGGCGAGTTGGAGCGAGTCGGCTCCTCACAGACACGGCGCGTCGATGTCCGGCTACTCTCTGCCACCAATGCCGACTTACATGAAGAGGCCAAGGCTGGCAACTTCCGTGAAGATCTGCTCTTCCGCCTCAATACGGTTGAGATTCACCTGCCTGCGCTGCGCGACCGGCGCGAAGACATCCCACTTCTGGCCCAGCACTTCCTCGCTCGCAATCGGAGCCGCTACCGCAAGCAGGTCAGTGGGTTCTCTCCAGCGGCCATGCAACAGATGATGCAATATGCCTGGCCGGGCAATGTGCGCGAACTCGAGCACACGGTCGAACGCGCCGTGCTGCTCTGCCGCGGCGAAGAGATCGAGCCGGCCAGCCTCGCGATCGTGGGTGCGCGCCCAGCCGCTACGTCGTTTGAGAACATGAGCATCGACGAAGTGGAAGCGCTACTTGTTCGCAAGATGATGCGCCGCTGCGATGGCAACATCTCACAGGCCGCCGAAGCTCTCGGACTCAGCCGCGCGGCGCTCTATCGCCGCATCGAAAAATATGGCCTCTGAGAAAGCGTTGCGCGGCCGCGGCCACTCGGCAATCGGCCGGGTGTGGATTTACTGCCTACTTCTATCGCTGCCGGCAGTGCTCTCCGCCGCATTACTGCTTTACTGGCAACAGGCTTCGCTCGCGACGGCCCTGCTGGTTGGCGGCGTTCTGCTGCTCTATCTTGCTATGGTGGCAGCCGCGCTCGTTGACGCTGTCGTCCGTCCGCTGCAAACTCTATCGAATGTCGTTGCGTCCCTGCGGGAGGGCGACTACTCCTTCCGCGCGCGCGGAGCCAGCTCGCCGGACGCGCTGGGGGAGTTGGCCGCCGAGGTGAACCGGCTTGCCGACCTTTTGCAGAATCTCAGAGTTCGATCACTGGAAGCGACTGCACTGCTGGCTCGCATCCTTGAGGTGATGCATGCGCCGCTCTTTGCCTTTGATCGTGATGACCGACTGCAACTGGTGAACGATGCTGGCGTTGAGCTGCTGGGATCGACACATTCCCGCTCGATCGGCAGCAGCGCGCAAGAACTCAGGCTGGACGGGCTGCTCGCGGCTGCTGACCAGACAATTCACTTCCTCGGCGCCGGATCATCGCGCTGGCTGCTGAGGAAGGCGGCCTTCCGTCAGGAGGGCGCGCCGCACACACTGCTGCTGCTGGCCGACGTCAGCCTCTCACTCCAGGAAGAGGAACAACGGTCATGGAAACGGCTGATCCGCGTTCTAGGACACGAGCTTTCGAATTCCCTTGCGCCGATCAAGTCGATTGCCGGCAGCCTGCTCGCGCGTGCTGAGGATATTCCAGGAGACGAGACCGTTATTCGCGACTTCCGCCGCGGCCTGGGCGTAATCGAGAGCCGCGCCGACGCGCTGCATCGCTTTGTGCAGTCGTATCGGCAACTCGCGCAGTTGCCTCCACCGCAACTTCGGCCGGTCCCGCTCGGACCGCTGCTAGAGCGCGTTGTCCTCCTCGAACAACGTCTCGAAGTCCATCTCGATTCCGGCCCGGCGGCCGTACTTCTGGCTGACTCAGATCAATTGGAGCAGATGTTCATCAACCTGCTGGCCAATGCAGTCGATGCGTCGCTTGCCAATGGAGCGCACCCGGTTCGTGTGAGCTGGCGGATGGCCGACTCATCCGTATCGGTGATCATAGAAGACCGCGGGCTGGGCATCGCCAATACCGAGAATCTCTTTGTCCCGTTCTATACCACGAAACCAGCGGGAAGCGGCGTGGGCCTGGCGCTGGCGCAGCAAATTGCCCGGGCCCACGGCGGCGAAATCAGCCTGCTCAACCGCGAAGACGGCGAAGGAGCACGCGCGACAGTCCGGCTGCCTCTGAAGGGTTAACGAACGGCTTGAACCGTGTTTTGATTGCAGGCGCTCTTTCCCCTTGACAGCTTAGGAGTGATTAGTTAGACTCCTAATCATCTTAGGAGGGGGTGTGAACGATCAGGCTCAACTACTCCCTGGAACTCTCGATCTGCTCATACTGAGAGCGGTCTCGCTTGGTCCGCTGCATGGCTACGGCATCCTGCTGCGCATCGGGCAAATCTCAAACAATGCCCTGCTGATCGAACAGGGTGCGCTCTATCCTGGGCTCTTCCGCCTCGTCCGCCAAGGGCTTCTCAAGGCAGACTGGGGCACTTCAGAGAACAACCGGCGCGCCAAGTTCTACTCGCTTACCGCGGCGGGCCGCAAGCGGCTGCGTGAGGAGACAGCCAGTTGGAATCGCCTTGCAACTGCCATTGCTTGTGCCCTTGCCGAGCAGCCGGAGGAAGTATGAGCCTCCTGGATTCACTTCGTCTCCGCATCGCAACGCTCTTTCAGACCGATCAGTTGAACGCTGAACTTGAGGAAGAGATTCGCAGTCATATCCAGCACCGTGCTGATGACCTCGAACGCTCGGGCCTTGATCGTGTTGAAGCTGAGCGCCGGGCGCGTGTCGAATTCGGCGGCCAGGAGAAGTTCAGAGCCCAATCCCACGAGGCGCTCGGCGGATGTCTCTTCCCTGCTCTCCTCCAGGATCTCCGCTTCAGCCTTCGCGTCTTGCGCAAATCTCCCGGATTCACGATTGCGGCGGTCCTGACGTTGACGCTCGCCATTGGCGCCAACGCTGTTGTCTTCGGCGTTTTGAACTCACTGATCCTGCGGCCTGTAAATGTGCCCGATGCAAAGAGCCTCTATGCTATTGATCACTCGATCAATGATGACTGGGAGTCGTATCCGAACTATCGCGATCTGCGCGATCGCAACCAGAGCTTTGACGGTTTAGCGGCTTTGGCGCTCTCCCAGGTCGCACTCGATACAGGCAAGGACCCTTCACGCATTTGGGGATTTGAGACGACCGGGAACTACTTCGACATGCTGGGAATTCAGCCGTATCTTGGCCGCTTTTTTCATCCTTCCGATGAACGGGGAATGAACAGCGCGCCTTACATCGTGCTCAGTTATGCGTACTGGCACAGTCACTTTCAAAGCGACCGCGGAGTGGTGGGGCGCGTCGTTCGCGTCAACGGGCATCCTTACACTATCGTGGGCGTAGCGCCTGCTGATTTCCGCGGAACCTTTGTCTTTTTCGCGGCCAATTTCTATATTCCAATGGTCAACCACGATCAGATGATCGGCGAAAGTGTCTTGAGCAGCCGCAGGAATCGCGGGGTGATTCAGATCCTTGGACACTTAAGACCTGGCGTGGCACGGGAACAGGCTGTTGCCGATCTCAATACGATTGGCGCAGTGCTTGGAAAAGAATATCCCAGCGACAATCCTCACGAGGACTTCTCGCTGGGCCGCCCCAGCATGCCTGGCGCTCTTGGCCGGCCGGTTCGCGCCTTTGTCTCAGCGCTCATGGTGCTGGCCGGGCTGATTCTGCTGGCTGCATGCGCCAACCTCGGTAGTCTGTTTGCCGCGCGTGCCAGCGATCGCTCGCGCGAAGTGGCCCTGCGATTAGCGTTGGGATCGAGCCGTAAGCGAATTCTGCGGCAACTGCTGGTCGAAGCTATGTTGATTTCTCTTGCGGGTGGCGCTGGCGGACTCGCGGCAAGCATGGCGCTTCTGCGCCGCCTCGATACCTGGCAGCCTTTTTCTGGCGTTCCGATTCATGTGCCTGTGCAGCCGGATGCGAACGTCTATCTGGTGGCGCTTGCTCTAGCCATCGTAAGCGGTTTCCTCTTCGGCATCGTTCCCGTTCGGCAGGTGCTCAGATCAAATCCTTACGAGATCGTGAAAGTCGGCTCGGCTGAGAAAATTGGCCGACAGATAACGGTTCGCGACGTTTTGTTGGTTGTTCAGATTGCGATCTGCGCCGTTCTGGTTACGTCCTCGATGGTTGCGGTTCGCGGACTCGCGCGATCACTGCACAGAAGCTTCGGCATTGATTCCAACAACGTCATGCTTGTCGAGACTGACCTGAAGATGTTCGGCTATCGTCCTGAGGCTATTCAACCCATGCAGCGTCGCATGATGGACGCGCTGGAGGCGATCCCTGGCGTGGAGCATGTCGGATTGGTCGACTTCCCTCCTCTCGGTCGCGGCGGCAGTTGGAAGGCTAATGTCTTTCAAGATGAGACGAAGGACCAGCGCCCGGCAAATGCAGCCGCCAACTCTTTTATGTACGTCATCACCCCGGACTATCTGCATGCAGCGGGAACAAACCTGCTGGAAGGCCGGATGCTTACCTGGCAGGACAAGAAAGACTCGCCGCCTGTAGCCCTGGTGAATCGCGAGTTCGCCGCAAAGGTCTTGGGATCGTCCTCGAACGCCGTAGGAAAGTATTTCCTGGCAAAAGATGGGACACGAATCCAGGTGGTCGGTATCGTGGAGAACGGGAAGTATCTGAGCATTACTGAGGCTCAACAGCCGGCGATGTTCTTCCCCCTCTTGCAGCAAGCGCCTCTCGGCGAGCAGTGGATGCTGGTGCGCTCGTCGCGCGATCCGCAACAGCTTGCATCGGTGGTGAGGACGAAACTCCACGAACTGGATGCAGGCATGCCACTCGACATCCTCATGTGGAATCGGGAGCTCGATTTCAGCATGTTCCCCGCGCGCATGGCCAGCTTGTCGCTCGGCGTGCTGGGCGCGATGGGCGCAATGCTGTCGATCACCGGCATCTTTGGAATGGCGGCCTACTCGGTGAGCAAGCGGTTGCGCGAACTGGGGATTCGCATCGCATTAGGCGCGAAGCGGAGCGAGGTTCTTCTTGCCGCCTTGGGACGCCCCCTGCGATTGCTGGCCTTCGGCTCTGCAGCGGGACTGCTGCTCGGAGTGCTGGCGACTCGAGTACTGGCTTCCATCGTGTATCAGGCAACCCCGCGCGATCCGTTGGTGCTGGCTGGCGTCGTCTTTGCCATGCTGCTGCTGGGTCTTGTGGCCACATGGATTCCAGCGCAGCGAGCACTGTCGATCGATCCCCTGGTCCTGCTGCGCGAGGAGTGAGTTTCAAGTCGATCAACGGTCATGCCACAAACTCGACGAAAATGCTTTAATCGGCGCACATCCGAGGTCTATCTTGATTGTCTTCCCGTACCAGCCTTCTGCGATCCCTGAACGGCCCCACTGGACTGCTTGTCAGCCGACCGCCGCTGAAAAACCAAGGCAGCCGCGCCTCTGAGACGTGCAATCTCTCCTTCATGTGTAGGTAGAATTCGCGGCAGCGTCCCGCCCAGAATGTGTTTGCTGGCTTCCTGCTCAATCGCCGGACCGAATCGGTGCCAGGCAGACGTAATTTCACCGGCAATCAGAATGAGGCTGGGAGAAAGAGCGGCAATCACCAACTGCAATCCCCGCCCGATGTAAAGAGCTTGCTTATCCAACGCTTGTACGGCATGCTCATCGCCCTCTTCGGCCAGATTCAGAAGTTCAGAATACGCAATTGCCCCGCTTTGCGGCTTCAGGTCCTGGAAGTAGCGAAGCCCGGCCCGGCAGGATGCGTAGGTCTCCCAGCAGCCTCTACGGCCACATGAACACAATAGTCCGGCTGGATCAAGCACAATATGGCCGAACTCCCCGGCCATTCCGCGATGGCCCGAGATCAACCTCCCGTTGGCAAAGACCCCTGTCCCCACGCCCTCTGACACGGTCACCAGCACAATATCGCGAATCCCGTCGATTCGCCCGAAGGTGAGTTCAGCCAGCAGGCAGGCGTTGGCGGCGTTTTCCATCTTCACCGGCATTCCCATCGTCTTTTCGATTACCTGCTTCAAATCGAAATTGGGCCACTGCAGGTTCGGAGCGAAGATCAGGTGCTGCATCTCGGGATCGACTCGGCCCGGGAGGCTCACGCCGATTCCTTCAATCGATTTGCGCGGCAGCGACCGTTGCATACGCTGCATGCAATCAATGATCAGCCGTGTGGAAGCGGCCGGATCGGAGGTCATCGGGACTTGCGAACGGGAGAGCAACCGGCCCTTTAGGTCCACCGTGGCCACCGTGGCTTGTTTGGGGTGAATATCGACCGCAATCGCAACCTGATCATCGTTCAGCTCCAGGAGAGTTGGGCGGCGTCCACGCGGCAGAGATGCAACTCCGCCCTCGCATACCCACTTCTCACCAATCAGTTGCTCGACAATCTGCGAAACGGTGCTCCGTTGCAGTCCTGATTGCCGCGAAAGATCTGCACGGGAGATCGGCTGGTTTGCCCGGATCAACTCCAGTACAATATCGCGATTGATGCGCCGCGCCGTCTCGCTTGAAGCAAGCTGGACATCTGTCAGATCGATATGCCTCATGCCTCTTGCGCTCTGCGGCGATTGCACAGGAATCTCCTTGAGATAGGCTCATGCCGGATCATTCTGAACCGGCATCAACGATCTTAACCTCTTCTGCCCTTCATTTTCTGCTTTCTGCCCAGTTTCGTTCGACTGCGAAATCAAACACTGATCAGTGCGATCTCGTACCTTGCTGCGAAATTTCTGCATCATCGCGCACTTTTTTACCTATATTGTTGGCGTCGCGAAATTATCATAGTAGCATCCATGTCAAACCGTCTCCGTATCCGTCTTCTTCCTTGCCTGCTCGGCCGCACTCCCTGCGTAACGATTGCCCGGTTGCTCCTTTTGGCACTGCCTGCCCTCTTGCCGATCGGCGCTATGGCTCTTGGGCAGCCCCGTTTTGTCGAGACCGCTCCAGCCACAACCAGCTTCCGCCTTGTGGATCACAAGGCCGCCGCCATGCTCTATGTCGAGGACACGGACTATCCCGGCGTCCTGCGTGCCGCTCGCGATCTGCAAGCGGACATCCTCCGGGTCAGTGCCTGCAACGCGCAGTTCAACGGAAGCGGAAAGTCCCTATCCGGCGACGTGGTTCTCATTGGCACTATCGGGAAAAGCAAGATCATCGATCGGCTCATTCGCGAGCGGAAGATCGACGTAAGCCAGATCCAGGGCAAATGGGAGTCGACACTGATCGAGGTCGTGTCGCATCCCTTGCCCGGTGTGAATCGCGCGCTGGTCATCGCCGGTAGCGATAAGCGTGGGACAATCTACGGCATCTACGACCTGTCGGAGCAAATCGGCGTCTCGCCCTGGTATTGGTGGGCCGATGTGCCTGTCGAACACAAGGATGCACTGTACGTGAAGGCAGGACGCTGGGTGCAAGGCGAGCCTGCGGTAAAGTACCGCGGCATCTTTCTCAATGATGAAGCTCCCGCGCTCTCCGGCTGGGCCAAAGAGAAGTTCGGCGGACTCAACCATCAGTTCTATGAAAAGGTCTTCGAGCTGTTGCTCCGCCTGAAGGCAAACTTCCTCTGGCCGGCGATGTGGGATAACGCCTTCAATGAAGACGATCCCGCGAACCCCAGGCTGGCCGATGAATACGGCATCGTGATGGGCACCTCGCATCACGAACCCCTGCTGCGAGCGCAGCAGGAGTGGAAGCGCCACGGAACGGGCCCGTGGGACTATACAAAAAACGCCAAGACACTCGACGCATTTTGGGAAGAAGGCATCGAGCGGAACAAGAACTATGAGAGCGTAATCACACTCGGCATGCGCGGCGATGGAGATATGCCGATGGCCGAAAATGATGACATTGCCTTGCTCGAGAAGATCGTCGCCGATCAGCGCGAGATCATCGCCCGCCACAAGACGCCAACGCTCGCATCCGATCCGCAGGTGTGGGCTCTCTATAAGGAAGTGCAGGGTTACTACGAAAAAGGCATGCGCGTCCCAGACGATGTAACTCTGCTCTGGAGTGACGATAACTGGGGAAATATCCGAAGATTGCCAACAGCCGAAGAGAGAAAGCGCAGTGGTGGCGCAGGGATTTACTATCACTTCGATTATGTTGGCGATCCGCGTTCTTATAAGTGGATCAACACCAACACTATCCCAAAAGTATGGGAGCAGATGAATCTTGCTCTTAACTATGGCGCAAACCGTATCTGGATTGTGAATGTAGGCGACCTGAAGCCGATGGAATTCCCAATCGAGTTCTTTCTTAGCCTCGCCAGGAATCCTGAACGATGGGGCAAGGAGAACCTTCAGGAATTCACCGAAATGTGGGCGGCTCGCGAGTTCGGTCCGGAACATGCCGCCGAGATTGCCGATATCGTTACGAAATACACGCAATTCAATGGACGCCGCAAGCCAGAGCAACTGGAACCGGACACCTTCAGCCTGGTGAGTTACCGCGAGGCTGATCGAGTGGATTTAGAGTGGAAGGCTCTCGTCGAACGAGCCGAGATGGTCAGCCAACAACTCCCAGAAGACAAGCGCGACGCCTTCTTCGAATTGGTGCTGCATCCCGTGAAGGCCTCTGCGATCGTCAACGAGTTATACATTACGGTTGGCAAAAACCGCTTCTATGCCACTCAAGGCCGAGTCAGCGCGAACGATTTTGCTCGCGATGCAGAAAAACTTTTTTCAACTGATGCTGAACTCTCCGCCGAGTACAACCACAAACTGGCCCACGGTAAGTGGAACCACATGATGGACCAGACCCACCTCGGCTATACCTTCTGGAACGACCCTCCGCTCAATGCCATGCCGGCAATTACAGAAGTGCAACCACTTTCCGGGCCGTCGATGGCAGTCGCCGTCGAGGGCTTGCCGTTCTCAACCTCGCGCGACTTTGGACGATTCGCACTTCCCGCCTTCGATGCGTTCAATCGCCAAACACGACACATCGAGGTCTTCAATCGTGGCACAGAACCCTTTGAATTCTCGGCAAGCGCAGATCAGCCATGGATCAAGCTCAGCAGTGCAAAAGGCACGGTCGTCAAAGAAGAACGCATCCAAGTCAGCATTGACTGGTCTATAGTTCCCGAAGGTACAAATACCGCCGCGGTAATTATCGCGCAGAAGAATGGAATCGTAGTTCACGTGCGTGTTGAGGCATTCAATCCATCCGCTCTAAAGAGAGAATCCCTGAAGGGCTTTGTCGAAGCCAATCACTATGTCTCGATCGAGGCGGAGCACTTCACCAATCAAACTAACGCAGGCAACGTTCGCTGGGACAAGATTCCCGGCTTTGGCGAGACACTCTCCGGAATGACAGTCTTTCCAGTAACGGCTCCGAGCGCCGAGCCGCCTCAAGCTGCGCCGGTGCTTGAATACAAGATGTATCTATTCGAAGCCGGCCAATTCAATGTGCAGGCGATTCTAGCTCCCACGCTCAACTTCGTGCCCGGCCGTGGATTGCGCTATGCCGTCTTCTTCGACGATCAAGCTCCGCTTGTGGTTGATGCTCTGGAGAACAATTCGGATAAGGATTGGAGGCAGGCTGTCAGCGACGGAGTTCGTAAAGTCTCTACCACACTGAACATAGAAAGCCCTGGCTACCATACGTTGAAATTTCGAATGGTTGACTCAGGCGTCGTTCTGGAAAAACTGGTCGTTAGTTCAGGCCATCTACCGCCCAGTTATCTTGGTCCTCCAGAGAGTTATCATCAGTAGGTGCGTGGCCCCCTCCCTATAAGGTGAACGTTAGAACCTTAGCGTTCTTCTGTGCCTTCAGTACCAATTCAGCAGCCAGCAACGCCTGCTCCTGATCTTGCGCAGTGTGGGTTCGGTTCACAATATCGGCTACAAACTGCGGTCCGAATGGCAGAGCTACTTTGTTGCAATCGAGATAGCGAGTCTGCCTTTGGTCCACGACAAACAAGTGATTTCCACCTGTACGGCCCGCAATATCGATATACTTCCGAAGTTCGATGTAACCTTCGGTACCAAGAATAAAGAGCCGCCCATCGCCCCATGTTCCCAAAGCATTCGGCGTAAACCAATCCACGCGCACATAGCCCGCACCGCCGTTGCCGTGCAGCATCATATCTCCAAAATCCTGAAACTCCGGATGGGATGGGTAGTTAGCATTTGCAACCTGCGATGCGGTGACATCCGCACGCGTCGAGCCGGTGTAATAAACGAATTGATCCGCCTGATGCGATCCGATATCGCACAAGATTCCGCCGTACTGAAGCGGATCCCAAAACCAATCGGGCCGGCTCGACGCGTTCACCTGATGCGGCGCGATATTGATCGTCTGAACCACTTTGCCAATCGCACCTGCCTTGACCAGATAACCTGCCTGTACCGCTGCTGGCACCTCCAGCCGTTCAGAGTACATAATCGCAAACATTTTTTCTGTCTCGGCTGAGACCCTGCGCACATCGGCCAACTGCTCCAACGTTGTGATTGCCGGTTTGTCGCTGAGAAAGTCCTTGCCGTGCTTCATCGCGCGAATGCCGAGCGGCGCACGCAAGTTGGGAATCGACGCGGAGGCCACAAGTTGAATCTGCGGATCATTCAGGATCTCGTCTTCGATTCTGGCCAGCCTCGCGTTCGGATAGATCTTCTGATAACTGGCAATCGCCTTGGGAAGAGTCGAATAGAACGCGACCAACTCTCCTCCGCCACGAATCACAGCGGCAGTGATACTCATGATGTGCGCGTGATCGAGACCAATCACCCCAAACTTGATGGTGAACTTCGGCTTTGCGCTTGCATCAAATCCAGGGGGAGCTACTTCATTCGCGATTTGGCCTCCACCTGCGTGTAACCCAAATGCAGCCTCAGGCAGCGCCGATAACATGCCCGCGGCTCCCATCGTCTTCAGAAATGAACGTCTGTCACTACCTTCAAATCGCATGACCTGACTCCAGTCTTGTACAGAAGAAGCAAACTCCCGACTAGTGCTGCTGAGCATCCGGCGTAGCAGCAGACTTCCAATTAATCACATGATAGATCGCTTCGTCCGCACCTACATTCCGCAACCCGTGCAGTTGATTCGAGGCATTAAAGATCACTGCCCCTGGCCCCAAGCGCTTCCATTCGCCGTTTGACAAGGCTTCGACTATGCCCTGTTTCACGATGATAAGCTCTTCATTCGGATGCCGGTGCGGTTCATGAGGAGACTTGCCCGGCTTGAGCGTCGTAACGTGCATCTCCAACTCGTACAAGGTAGCCGTACGGGCCTTGAAAAATGAGCGCACCGATCCGACCTCCGTCGGCTTGGCGGCAATGGAGTTCCAGTCAATGACAGTGGAGCCCATGACAGATTCTTGATTTGCAAGCCCGAAGGCGCCTGCCGTCAAAGTTGCCGCGATCAATGCAACGATCCAGTCACGTCGAGTGATCATTTTTCTCCTTGACCGTTACTGAATACGGGTATGAACTGGCCGGCAGCCATCGGTTACCAGTCCGTCAGCGTTCCATCCAGCTTGCGATTGATAGGCAGATAGGCTCGCTGATAGGGATACTTGGCCGCAAGCGCTTCATCCAGATCCACTCCCAGTCCCGGCGCATCGCCCGGATGCATCAGCCCATCTTTGTACGTATAGTGGTGCGGAAAGACCTGGTCTGTCTCGTCGGTATGAGGCATGTGTTCCTGAATGCCGAAGTTATGAATTGCCGAGTCGAAGTGCAGCGCAGCGGCCATCGTTACCGGCGACAAGTCCGTTGCGCCATGGAAGCCCGTGCGCACGTGGTATAACTCGGCAAAGTCCGCGACCTTCTTCAGGTGCGTGAAGCCTCCACCATGTACCAGCGTCATGCGAAGATAGTCGATCCACTGATTGCGGATAAGATCGTGTGCGTCCCAGATCGAGTTATAAACCTCGCCCACTGCAATCGGCGTCGTCGTATGTTCGCGGATCACTTTGAATCCTTCCTGTAACTCCGCCGGCGTCGGATCTTCCATCCAGAACAAGTGAAATGGCTCTAGTTCCTTTCCCAGCCGTCCTGCCTCAATGGGCGTCATGCGATGGTGGCAGTCGTGCAACAGATGCAACTCATCACCAAATGTCTCGCGCACGCGTGCGAAGAGCTTTGGGGCATGGCGCATATATAACTCGGTCGACCACTCGTACTCCGATGGAAGACCGCGTTCGGCCGGCTCATATCTTCCCGGTCCCTTTGAAATACCATACGTTGTCGAAAGGCCAGGAACACCGCTCTGCACGCGAATCGCCTTGTAGCCCATCTCCTGATGCCGCGCTACGTCTTCAAGGGCATGGTCGATATCTTTACCTGTAGCGTGGCAGTACACCATCACGCCCTCGCGGCTCTTGCCGCCAAGCAAGTTATACACCGGCGTATTGAGCGCCTTGCCTTTAATGTCCCATAAAGCTATATCGACCGCAGCAATTGCCGCCATCGTTACTGGACCGCGCCGCCAGTACGGGCCGCGATAAAGATACTGCCATATATCTTCTGTTTGGAACGGGTCGCGACCAATAATGCAGGGAATCACATGGTCGGTAAGGTAACTCGCCACCGCTAACTCGCGTCCGTTCAGCGTGCCGTCGCCCAGGCCATAGATGCCCTCGTCGGTCTCGATCTTCAGCGTGACAAAATTTCTTCCCGGCGACGTGATATTCACATAAGCGTTCGTGATTTTCATCTCTTCAATCACTCCAGTTACTACTGAGCTCCAATTACTGGTTTACTCCGCTAGCCAGAAAGCCGCCATCCACCGCAAGTACCTGGCCGGTGACAAATGAAGCCGCTTCGGAAGCCAGAAAAACTGCGGCACCTGCAACCTCATGTGCCTCGCCAAACCTGCCCATCGGCGTGCGCATCTTCAATTCCCTGCCGCGTGGAGTGCCTTCGACCAGCGCGGCATTGAGAGGCGTTGAAAAGACTCCCGGCGCGATAGCATTCACATTCACGCCCTTGCGCGCTAACTCCACGGCCAGCGACCGGGTCAGCGAAGCCACAGCCGCCTTGCTCGCCGAGTATGCCGCCACCTCATGAAAACTCACGAATGTCGAAAGCGACGCGATGTTGATAATGCGCCCGTACCCTGCCTCGACCATGCTAGCGCCGAAGATCTGGCAAGCCCGGAGGGTTCCGGTGAGATTAGTTTCCATCACCCGGCTCCAGTCGGCCTCGTCGACCGCAAGTGTCGGTCCTTTGAGCGTAACTCCAGCGGCGTTCACCAGAATATCCACCTTCCCGAACTCTTTCAAAACCGCATCGTGCAATCCTTGCACGGAAACCCGGTCAAGCACATCGCTGGTCACGCATAATGAGCGCCGCCCTCGCGCCCGAATCTCCGCAGCCGCACTCTCCACCTGCTGCTGCCTCCTTGAGCTGGCCACCACGTCTGCGCCTGCCTCGGCCAGACCCAGTGCGATCGCGTAGCCCAGGCCAGTTGTCCCCCCGGTCACCACCGCAACCCTGCCGCACAAGTCAAATAAAGTACGCGACATGAACTATATCTCCTTACCTATCCTCGATCTGTGCTGTTTCAGTTTGAATGACGTTTTTGGGAATGAGGAAGTTGCACAACCAACCAACTCTAAACTTTATCATCCGCCCCGTATAGCTCTCCTGGGTGCAGCCAGGCAATTCCGCGCATACGCTTTCAATCTGGCCACACTTCTGCTCGGTCTTGCAGGCCACGAAGTTCATCCTTTGCGTCGGGACCGCACAGCAGTAGCGCAGGTCCTCGGATCAATCAGGCAAATATGATTGATGTGTGCCGGGAAGGCCCTATAGCCCAGTCCCGTCCCACTATGCAGGCGAGGACATGCAAGAGCGAATGCGCGGCGAAAGCAGAATGGCATTCTGCTTTCGCCGCCGGAGACCGTTCACTCTTTCTTTCTGAAAACAATCGCTTTCACGGTTGCTCTTTCCACTTTGATCGACTAGATTGATGGGGGCGACTAGCACGGCGGCCGAAGAAGCCCGGCAGTTTGCAGCCATGTTGAACTTGCACTTCCGTCCGCTCTACCGGTTCAGGAGATGAGTCTAGTGAGTTGTTCGCACAGATGGTTGACCGTGTTGCATGACAACTTAGCAATCGCCTGTCCTTCTCGTGACCGTGGCTGTTTTTATATTGTTCGACGCCTAGACAATATCTTCACGGCAAGTTCTCGGCAGCTTTCCAGAGTGCGGAAAATTCCCGGCCCTGGCAGGCCGATCGGTGACCATGGTCACCTTCAAAAGCCTGCTACAAGAGCTAACCTCTCTCATCATCTTCAGGATGAAGCATTTTTCAGAGCCGGCGGCGCGGAGATGCGGGCGGACAGTTGCTCTCTGCAAATCGACGCGTGCAAACGAAGACTCACTGTGGCGAAGAAGGCAAGTGGCATTACGCGCAGAGCTTTGCGGGGAGTACACTGTCAACGCCACCATACAACATGTCACGGCATGGCATTGATTCACTGAACAGTTCACAACAAAATCAATCTGCGGCGAAAGCGAGTGGAAGTCGATGAGCGCTACAAGTACAAAGCTCTCCTTCGGAGAAAAATTCGGATACGGCCTGGGTGACATGGCCGCCAACTTCGTCTTTCAGGCGATGATGGCCCTGCAACTGAGCTTCTACATTGACACCTTCGGGTTGACGCCCCGACAGGCGGGAAACATGTTTCTTATTGTCGGCCTAGGGATGGCGGCACTCAATCCGGTGATGGGCGTCATCGCTGACCACACTAACACACGTTGGGGCAGGTTCCGTCCCTGGCTCCTATGGACGGCCGTACCCTTTGGTGTGATCGGCGTTCTCACCTTCACTACGCCGGATCTAAGCGCTCCGGCAAAGCTCATTTACGCCTGGGTCACCTATCTGTTGCTTCGCCTCATCTACACGATGAACAACGTGCCCTACGCCTCGCTGACCGGCGTAATGACCGACGATCCGAACGAGCGCAATAGTATCGCCACCTATCGTCAGCTCTTTGCCAACGGCGCAGGCTTCATTGTGCAGAGTCTGGCTGTTCCTATGGTCCTTTATCTGGGCCAAGGCAATAACGCGCGCGGCTATCAATTGACGATGGGGATATTTCTCGTCGCCAGCGTCGTGATGTTCCTGATTGCCTTTTTCGTCTCCAAAGAGCGTATTCAGCCCGATCCAAAACAAGAGTCTTCGGTCACGAAAGACCTCTCCGATCTGCTGAAGAACGGCCCGTGGATCGCGCTCTTTCTGGCGACGACCTTCTACTTTATCGGCCTGATGATCCGCGGCAGCGTGATGCTGCCCTACTTCAAATACTGCGCCAACAACCCGATCATCTTCAGTTGGTTTAACGGCTTCGGATTGACGGCGCTGCTGATCGGCGTGGCCTGCTCGACGGCGCTTGCCAAGCTTATCGGCAAGCGCATGCTCTTCTTCTGGAGCATGGCGCTTACAGGTGTTCTCTGCATGGCGCTGCTGGCTTTTCCTGCGACGGCCACAAACCCCATCGTTGCTCTCGAAGTGCTGCGCCAGTTCGCCTTCGGCTGCTCCGGCCCGGTGCTTTGGTCCATGATGGGTGACGTTGCCGACTACGGCGAATGGAAGACGGGACGTCGAGCCACCGGTACCGTGACCGCGGCGGTCGTCTTTGCGCTGTGGATCGGGTTGGCTCTGGGCGGTGCAATCGCCGGATGGCTTCTCTCGTTCTACGACTATCAATCCAAGACAGTCGGCGGACCGGAGATCCTGCAACAGAGTGCAACAGCGATGCATGGAATCACGATGATTGCAGCAGTCTGGTCCGGTGTGGCATTTCTTGCCACAGCAGTCTGCCTGCTCTTCTACGGCATCAGCATGAAGCTCAACCTGACCATCTCGAACGAGCTGGCCGAGCGGCGCAAGGGCTTTTCGTCCTAACGCTAAGAACTAAGAGTCTCTTACATCTCCGGCCGCACCGGTTCACACGGTGCGGCCGGCTGCATTTGACCGGATCTCAACAGTGCGGGAGAGCCTGTATTCTTTTGAGTGCGCATCTGGTACAGAGTTCCGTCATACTGACCTCAAGGGGCAAGTTTTGAAAACCATTCGTCCACTACAAATCCCGCTTCTCCTCTGCGCCGTTTTATCGGCGGCAATGCCCTTTCAAGCAAAGGCACAGCAAATCGCATTCACCTGGGACGATCTGCCTGCACATGGCACGTTGCCGGCCGGCGAGACTCGGGTCAATATTGCCCGCAAGCTCGTCGCCGCAATGAAGGACGCGCACGTGCCGCCCGCCTACGCTTTTGTGAACGGGATGCAAATGGAACGGGAGCCGCTTTCGACGCCTGCCCTGCGCGTGTGGCGCGAGGCGGGCTTCTCGCTCGGAAACCATACGTGGTCGCATCCCAATCTCAACACCACTTCACTGGCCGATTGGGAGGCTGACTTATTGAAGAACGAACTCCTGCTCAAGGAGCAGATGGGCAGCGGTGATTGGCATTGGCTCCGGTATCCTTACGTTGCCGAAGGAGAAACGGCAGAGAAGCGTGCGGCAGCACGGAAATTTCTAGCCGAACATGGCTATCGCATCGCCCCGGTCACTATGAGCTTCGGTGATTATGCCTACAACGATCCTTATGCGCGGTGCATTGCCAAAAACGATAGCGCCGCCATTGCGCGGCTGGAATCAGAATATCTTCGCGCGGCCGGAGCCGCCATCGACTATAGCCGTTCAATGGCCAAGACGCTCTACGGCCATGATATTCCCTACGTCCTGCTGATGCATGCCGGTGCCTTTGACGCGCGTATGCTGCCACGTCTGCTGAAGCTCTACAGCGATCGTGGCTTCAGCTTTGTCACGCTGCAGCAGGCAGAGAACGACCCGTTCTATAAGAACGACCTCGATCTCTCGCTTCCACCCGCGCCAGATTCACTTGAAGAGGCGATGAACCTGCGCGGGTTGCCTATTCCTCATGCGCCTGATCCAGATCCGACACTCGACAAGCTCTGCCGGTAGATCCGTGCGGGCCGACCGCATTATTGCTGTGCAGGCAGATAGGCGATGAATTTTCCGGCCCACTGAATGAACCACTTCATGTTCGGTGCATCCGTGTGCCCGCCGTCGTGCTGGCGCCAGGCTAGCTGGCCGCCCAGCAATCCCTGATTCACCGGCGGCATCTTCGCTGTGTGGTAGTCGCCTTCGACCTCCAAGCCTTTTGCACCAACCAGCACGAAGACGCGATTCGCATCCACGGTTGCCATAAAGCTGCCCTCATGATCGAGCCACTTGGCGTCCCCTTTGGCGGGAATCCCATAGCTGATGAAGGTCAGCCGCGGCGCGCAGAGCGCGATCAGCTCATTCGAATCAACCGGGATGTCGCCGGGAGTCTTGCTTCCAAAGCTCGCGTCAGATGCGCCATACTTCATGAAGTTGCCAGCCATCCAGTAGTATTCGCCGGCCGTCAGGTTCTCCACTGCCTCGCCGAAGTTGCGCCGCAGAGGCGCGGTTCCTCCCTTGCCCGCCGACCCAACCAGCACCATCGCAAAACGCTCATCGAAGGCCATCGTGACCAGCGCGGCCTTGCCGTAACGCGAGACGCCTTCGATGCCCACGTGCTTCGCATCGACGGCAGTGTCGGTCTCAAGATAGTCCAGTCCCCTTCCCGCGCCCCAAGCCCATGCGCGCAGTGCGCCCCAATCCTCCGGAGTGCGCGGCTGGCCTTTGTTCACCAGGCCGATGATACCGCGCGTCAGGCCCTCGCCGTTATCGGCCTGCACGCTGGCCGGGTCAAGCAGCACAAATCCCCAGCCCGCCGCGACCAACTGCCAAGTGTTAGGTAGATCGCCATCTTCATTCATCTGCGGAAACTGAAACGGTGTTGCCCTTACCGGCTGCCATGCAGGGTGCTGTGCGAAAACATCTTTGAGCGACGAATCCTGCTGCGCCAACTGTGCCTTCCATGCCGCGTTGATGCGCTCCAGTTCAGCGTCTGAAGGCTCGTTCGGTGCTGGAAACCCAGCACGCCCGAACATCATCAGCACCGGCACCCGCCCCTTGGCATTCGCGGGCGTCACGAGCGTCATGTGCATGCGAACCTTGATCGCCGGATAGGACGAGTTGTCCACTTCGCCAATCAGATCCTTTGCGATCACCGGAGTGAAACCGATCATCTCGCGATCGACGGCGGTGACGGTCCAGGTCACCTTCGGCATGGACTTGGGGACACGCCCATACACGTATTTAGAGAACATCTCTGTTAGTTCAGGCCTGCGCTCTTCCCGCCAAATCTGCGCCGACGTCACCTTCCGGCCATCGCTCATCGTGAGCGGGTCAGGGAGATTGGAAAATGGATTGGCCAGAGATTCATCATAGTTGGCGTGGTTGGCCGCCTTCTCGTCCCCGCTCGGTCCGGGACGCAGCGCCTTGATGCCCAACTGATCCATCATGTTCTGGTGATCCTGTTCGGCTGTGAGCGTAACCGGAGACGGCGTTGCGGAGTTCTGCGCCAACGCGCAGCCACAAAAGAAGATCGCACCAAAGAGGCAAATCGACAGGGCCGGAAGGCTGAACCAAGAACGCATAGGAGTGCTCCAGAATGATATTCTTGCTGCGTTTCAAAAAATCCACTACGGCCTTTTATGGTAAACCCTCTCCTATGAAACAGGCACATCGATCGTTGGCAGTTCTCGGTTTCATCCTCCTTACAGGCTGCGCGTGGGCGCAGACCGCCCATCGGCCCGCAGCGGGCGCACAAGTATGGGTCGCAACCTGGGGAGCTTCTCAGCAAGTCCCTGAACCGCACAATGCGCTGGCCCCCGACGACCTCCACGACGCCACCGTGCGGCAGATCTTCCACATGTCGGTGGGCGGCCCCTCGCTGCGCGTGCATCTGTCCAACGCCTTCGGCACCGAGGCGCTTCACTTTACATCCGTGCATATCGCACGGCCGCTTTCGCCATCATCCTCTGAGATTGACCCAAAGAGCGACCGGCCTCTCGCCTTCGCGGGCAGCGCTCAGGTCACCGTTCCCCCCGGCGCAGAATTCATCTCCGACCCGCTGGACTTTGCCGTGGCGCCACTATCGAACCTGGCGATCACATTTCATCTGGATTCGCCGCCCGATCGTCAGACGAGCCATCCGGGATCGCGAGCGACATCCTACTATCTCCACGGAGACGCAGTGGGCGCAGCAAGCCTGATCGATCCCAAACATGTGGACCACTGGTTCCAGATCTCGGAGATCGACGTGCTGGCCAAACCCGGCGCAGGTCTCGTGATCGCTCTGGGGGACTCCATCACCGACGGGCGCGGTTCAACCACAAATGGCAACGACCGCTGGACTGATGTGCTTGCCGCACGGCTGCAAAGCGCCTCAAAAACCCACGACATCGCGGTTGTCAACAAGGGCACGGGCGGGAACCACCTGCTCATCGACGGGCTGGGCCAGAATGTACTGGCGCGCTTCGATCGCGATGTGCTGGCTCCGGCCGGTGCGCGATGGCTCATTGTCTTTGAAGGCGTGAATGATCTCGGAGGACTTGCCCAGAACGGCGAAGTCTCCCCTACAGAACATGCGGCTTTTGTGAGCCGAGTCCTTGCCGCGTATCAGCAGGTGATCGCACGCGCACATGCCCACGGCCTGCGCGTCTACGGGGCAACAATCACACCCTACGTTGGCTCGGGTTACTACCATCCAGGCCCGCTCAGCGAGGCGGATCGGCAGGCGGTGAATCAGTGGATTCGCGGCACTGGCCACTTCGACGCAGTGATCGACTTTGACCGAGTCGTGCGCGATCCCGAACACCCCGATCAGTTGTTGCCCAGCTACGATTCCGGCGACCACCTTCACCTCTCCGCCGCCGGCTACAAGGCGATGGGCAGTGCAATTCCACTCGCACTTTTCGCGCAGTAACTTTTGTTCGAGCCGCGCGCTCTATGCCCTACACAGTGAAGCGGGGCAGCGTGCGCGGCTAGATCATCCGTAATTCTGACGGTCGCAAAGCATCGGTCGTTCAATGCAAGGTTTAGCTATCTCTTCCAGGCGAGCCCTCTGCAGCGAGGATCATCCATCTCCGAGGCATGGTTTCCGCAGCGCGGATCTTCCATCTCATTTCCCGCGTAAGAGAGCAGATTCCTGCATCGCAGATCTTCCATCTCGATCATCATGCCATTCAATAGCCCCTTGCACCGGGAATCATCTGTCTCAATTGCCGCAATCCTGCACCGAGGATCATCCATCTCAATCACCATTTTCTGACCGGATTTTCAACCCCTAGAGCAACTTCATCCAATGGAAATCAAGTTGACGCTACTCCTCGGTTGCATTCTGCCCAATATTGAACACAGCTTTTGACCTCCGACTGAAAGATGGTGCTTGAAGACGCAGCCAGAGAGGCTGAAAGCAGCTTTAGGGGGTAGGAGAAAGAGGACGCGCAATTTTATCTCGAAACGATCAAACTACTTTTCAGCATGGTCCCTACTAAAGCGTTCAAATTCTTGCGCTCAAATCCGGCGAGGTACTCAGGATCTAAGCAAGTATCCACCGGCGGAACCGGTGGCTTTACGGTTGCTAGCCCCCAAAGGGCCTTTTCGCAACCGTCCGAAGCTAAAGAAAATACCTCTTGCTACTGTCTTCTCTGCCGCAGAACAAGCAATTCAAGAGAGGACATACTCCCAGAGTTCTCAAAGTTCTACTGCCACACCAGCAGAGCCGGGAGATCTCCCTTTTAGGCTAGATCAATTGATAGCGCTTCATCTGCTCGACTAATTCCGCGAGGTCAATGGGCTTCATGAGGTACGCGTCGCAGAGTTCCTGAAAGCAGAGGATTACCTCTTTGACGTCTTCTACTGTGGTTGTCATGATGATCTTCACGCCTGAGCTCGAGAGAACTCCACTGGCCTCTTCGATGGCCCGAATGCGCTGAACGGCCTCACGCCCGTCCATTTCGGGCATCATGATGTCCATGCAAATCATGTCGTACGGTTGTTCCCGTTCCATTGAGATACGAAACGCTTCCACAGCCTCTTTTCCGTTGACTGCGATATGACATTCTCCGTACCGGGACAGAAAGGTCTGCAACAGCAGCCGACAGGCAAAGTCATCCTCCGCCAGAAGAATCCTAAGAGGCTTGTCCATCTTGCTTGGCTGTTGAAGCACGATGGCCTGAGCCGAATCGGTAGAGGATTGAGAGTTGGGCGACAGTCCATCCAAATCGTCAATGCTCGTCTGGATGTTCATCTGGTTGCTGGCTACGGGGTTTCGAATCAGCTCACTCAATGTATCCGTGGCAGAAATGAGAGCGCGAACTTGTCTCGGCGTAATCGCGGTGTTCTGCGAGCGAAGAAGATTCAAGCTCTGCTCCATCTTGTGTGAAAGCTCGCGAATCGTCATGAGATCAAAAAATGCAGCGCCACCCCAGATGAAATGCACACCTCTATACACGCGACCAAGCCGCTCCGCATCTGTTGGTGCTCCGCCCATCGCCAGAGCAAGAAGATCCGCCTCGATCGCCGCGAGGTGTTCGCGGCAATCGGCCAAATAGTCCTGTGCCAGTTCATCGTTTAGGTCAATCATCGACAGTCATCCTCAAAACTACTGGTGTTGTATGGATCTTCAACCATCCTGTCCGACTCACGATGGTCTTGAACCGTTCAAACTCCTCAACCGCGCGGGGCAACAGTTCAGCACATCGACTCACATCGCCGGCAAACGCGGCCTCTTCAATGGACAAGGTGATCGCCCGCAGGCCTTCGGCGCCAACCGTTGCCGACGCCCCCTTGAGCGCGTGCGCATGCAATCGAACTGCAGGTGCGTCGCCCGCTGAGAGCAACCTGCGGAGATTGGTCAACTGAACCGGAAAATCATCGAGGAATCCCCTGACAATGGAGCTGGCTAGTTGTCGATCTCCCATCAACCGTCGCAGCAGGGGAGCCTCATCGAAGGTGCATTCGATGACTTCAGTTGCGGCGTACTGCATCGGCTCTGGAAGAGCGTGGGCTGGGGCTACAGGCATCCACCTGTCGAGCATCCTTGCCAATTGCGGCAGTTCCAGCGGCTTTGAAAGATAACCATTCATTCCCGCGCTGAGGCATCGTTCTCTGGCGGAAGAGGTGACATCGGCCGTGAGAGAGACGATCGGAATCGTTGATTGAAGCGAGGCGCGAATCTGGCGGGTTGCCTCATAACCGTCCATCACAGGCATCTCGCAGTCCATCAATACCAGATCATAGCCCCCGCGCCTGACCGTATCGACGGCCTCGGCGCCATTGGAGACCGCGTCTGCCTTGTAGCCGAGCTTTTCGAGTTGGGCAAGAACCACAAGCTGGTTAGTCAGGTTGTCCTCCACCACCAGGATCCTCTCTCCATGTCCGATTCTTGTCTGGAGTCCCAGCTCGACACGAGCATCCGCCGGCTCGCCTGCGGAAGCTCTCTCGCTGGCGGATGCACTTTCAAAAACTGCTGTAAACCAGAAGGTGGAGCCATGACCCTCCCGGCTGTTTACGCCGATCTTTCCCCCCATCAGTTCCGCAAGTTGCTTCGATATCGTCAGTCCCAGTCCCGTGCCACCATACTTACGAGTCGTGGAAGCGTCGGCCTGGACGAATGGCGAAAAGAGCGCAGCCACCTGATCCGGTCGCATGCCGATCCCCGTATCACTGATAGCGAAACGGACAGTAAGCAGATCATTGCTCTCGCATACAAGTTCTACATTGAGCGTTATCTCGCCTCGCTCCGTGAACTTGATCGCATTCGTCATGAGATTGGTCAGGATCTGGTGCAAGCGGTGCACGTCTCCCTTCAGCAGCAACGGGAGATCGGGTGACACGAATGAATTGACCGGAAGCCCTTTGGCGTTCGATTGCGGTTGAACAAGCAAGAGGACATCTGCGATCACCTGCTGCAGGTTCATGATCCTTTTCTCCAGGGTGATCTTTCCCGCCTCGATCTTCGACAGGTCGAGGACATTGTCGATGAGGGCAAGAAGGGTGCGCCCGCTTGTCTGAGCCACCTGAACGTACTTCCGCTGTTCGGCGGTGAGATCAGTGTCAAGAAGCAGTTGATTCATGCCGATGACGCCATTCATAGGCGTGCGGATCTCGTGGCTCATGTTGGCGAGGAAGCGGCTCTTGGCTCGGTTCGCTGCTTCAGCCCCTTCCTGGGCGCGAACCAATTCCTGCTCGTGACGCTTCCGCTCAGTAATGTCCTCTGCGATTCCCACGATTCGAATCAATGTTCCTTCACTGTCACGAATCGGAAATGACCGGTTGCGTATCCATTTCTCTTGCCCTTCAGGCGTATGGATTCTATATTCCGATTCAACCTCTTCTCCTTGCATTTGTCTTGCAAACATCAAGCGGGACTGCTCGAGGTCATCAGGGTGAATCGACTCCAATCGAGAGGCTGGGTTTTCATAGACACTTGCGCAACTTACTCCCCACACCCGCTCGTGCGCCGGGCTAAGGTAGAGGAACTTTCCCGATTCCGGAGCTACTATCCAGAACACTTCATTGACATTCTCCGCAAGTTGACGAAACTTCTCTTCGCTGCTCTGTAGTGCCTGTACGGCGCGTTTACGTTCGGTAATATCTCGAAAGAACCATGCCCGCGCCAGGTACTGTCCGTCCCCATTTCGCAAACTGCGAGAATAGCGTTCGAGTATTCGGCCGTCCTTCAGCTCCAGTTCACACTCGTCGATTGCGTCTTGGTCGGCATAGATCTCGCGAGCTCGCTTTAGAAAGCTCTCCGGATCTCGAACGCGCTCACAACAAGCTGCCAGGAGTGGCGGAATCAGTGTGCCTGTGGTGGCGGCGCCAAGCGGTCGCGGAATCTGCGAGGACGGAATCTGCCACACTTCGAAAAGCCGCTCGTTGTAGGAGAGAACATTGCCTTCACTGTCTACAACCAGAATTCCATCGAGTCCCACTTCCTGAGTTGTGCGAATGAGCGAATGCTGGAATTCGCGCGCTTTCTCGTTCAGCTTGCGTTCTGTAATGTCCGAGCTGAGGCCGATATGCCCCATATACTCGCCACTCGGCGACATGCGTGGCTCGGCATGGGAGCCCAGAAGCCGCCACTCCCCGTCCCCGCGCCGGACTCGGGCCTCCGCCACGAAAGGGGTACGATCCGTGACTGCATGGCCGAACGCTGTCAGATACTCTGTTGCGTCATCAGGGTGAATGTGCATCTGCCATTTGTTGAATTCACACTCTTCACTGGTGACTCCGAAGAAATCGCGATATGCCCGGTTGATAAACTTGCGATCGCCATCGGCGTTAGTCATCCACATGATCGATGGGCTGCCGTCAGCCATGGTGCGGAAACGCTCTTCGCTCTCACGCAGCGCCTCCTCTGCCTGTCTTCGCTCTGTAATGTCTTCCACATGGACCACATAGCACAGCTTGCTCCCATCATCCGCTCTCAGCAAGGTGATCTTCCCATGGGTCCATAAAATAGATCCATCCCGGCGGAGGTAACGCCTTTCTCCTTCCAAGATTTGCGACTTGCCTTCCTGAAGATCCTTTCCCCTTTGATAACAGGCGTCCAAATCGTCGGGGTGGCACAACTCCTGCCAGTTTCTACCGAGCAGCTCCTGCTCTGAGAATCCGAGCATGGAGCAATACCTCGCATTCACCTGGATGCGTCGATCGTCGAGTCCGATCACACAGATGCCTGTAGGCGCATGCTCAAAAACAGCACGAAAACGCTCTTCACTCTCACGGAGCTTCCGATCACCTTCTCGCCGCGCCGTAATGTCGCGAAGAATTACAGCGACAGCCGTTGTCTCTCGATCTGAGTTCCTTATAGGAGATCCGGCGACGGAGACATGCACCCTCCGTCCATCCTTGTGTATGCACACACTGTCATATTGCGGAACGCCTCCCTTTTGCGATGCATCCTCGGTGAATTGAGGCAGCACTGACGCCCGCTCAGGAGCCATGATGAGTGACATTGGCTGTCCGATCGCTTCAACAGCCGAATGGCCAAGAAGAGTCTCAGCGCCGCGGTTCCATGAAAGAATGACGCCTTCAAGAGAATAGGCTAGAATGGCATCGTCAGAACCCTCAACAATCGCGGCAAGGAGCGCCTTTGCCTCCTCCGCAACCCGCCTGTCGGAAACGTCATGCTTGATCGCTATATAGCTGACCACATCGCCAGTCGAAGAACGCACCGGAGCGATCCGCATCTCCTCGTTGTAAAGACTCCCATCCTTACGACGATTGATCATGTCGCCCTGCCAGACCTCGCCAGCCTCGACGGTTTTCCAGAGCTCTTCGTAAAATTCCGGCGTGTGGCGTCCCGATTTGAGAATGCGCGGATTCTTCCCAATCGCTTCCTCGCAGCTATATCCGGTCATCTTTGTGAACGCGGGATTGACATACTGAATGTCGCCCTCAGTATCCGTAACCACGATGCCGTCCGCGGCCTGCTCGACGGCTGTAATTAACCCCGCTTGTTCAATTCCATTGTTTACCGGATACACGCTTCACTCCAATCAGGTAATCCTCATGCCAATTTGCTGTTCTGTTTGCGATGCACCTGGCCCACTTTCACCTGAAATGCCCGCTCTAACTCAGATCGGTAACTTATTTCACAAGCTTCTGAACCACGGCAACTAACTGATCTGCATTGAACGGCTTTACAATCCAGCCCGTCGCACCGGCTCTTCGCCCGGCATCCTTCTTCTCCGCCTGAGATTCGGTGGAAAGCATCAGGATCGGAACAAAAGAATATCCTGGGAGCTTCCGGACAGCCGTGATCAATTGGAGGCCATCGATATTTGGCATATTCAAATCGGTAATGATCAGATCGAATTTCCCATTACCGGCCTTGGCAATGCCGTCCTTGCCATCGACGGCTTCCGCAACCTCATAGCCTGCCTTTTGCAGCGTAAAGCAGACCATTTGTCTGACGCTGGCCGAATCGTCTACTGTCAAGATCCGTTTCATCGCTGTTGTCTGTCTCCTTTGCCTGAGAATTCGCCTTTTAACGCAAGCATTCCCGCAATCAAAACAATTCGACGCCGTTTCCCGTTGCGTACTGCGGCACACCAGTAAACACTGTGCCGTTGAGCGCTGAACGCAGCACTTCCCGTTCAGCCTGCGTTGTGTACGATGCAGAGAACATTCGCTCGATCTCTGACTCGTCGTACCTTTGCCTTACACCCGGGTGTTTGCTTTCTAAATCAAGCTTCATGCACTCTAGCTCATTCACGACTGCATCAATGCGGACAAAGCAGGTATCGAACAGTTCACTGGCTCTCTCGATCTTGTTGCTTTTAGTCCGCATGACGCTCGTTAGGGTTTCGATCTTCTTTCCTTGCATCAGAGCAAAGGAAGCGGCGCTTCGAAGGCGATCGAGACCGGTCTTCGTTTGGTTCTGGGCTTCGCATAACTTCTTGCTTCCGGTCTGCGAAAATGTTGCCATGACCGCGTTGATCTTCTCTGAAAGGCCTAGAATCTCCTGCAACGCACCTCGGGATTGTTCAGATATCTTGCCCCACTGAACGGAAACTTCTGCTATGCCGTCGGCAATCACACAAATCGCATCTGCCTTTGCGCCCAAGTGGGATGCTTCGACAACAGAGTTGAAAGTTAGGAGGCGGAGACGATTGCGAGCTGACTCCGATTTTTGTATATGCTCTTTTACTAGTTCAGATAAATTCGATATCCCTTCAAGAGTCGAACGGAGCTTTTCGCCGTAGCTTTGGCACTCGCGCTCGAGTGAATCGATGTGAGAAAGCTGGAAGGACATTGACTGTTCCTGCTCAAGCACCAATGGTCCAACCCCAACCAACTCCGATGCGCTAATTCTGAGTATGCTTCCCATGCACATGCGAATCTGCGTGGCCCATTCAGTGATGGTGGTCCTAATCGAAGCTAACTGGGAAATCTGGATTGCGAGACCTGCGTGGCTGAAGGCAATGTCCGAATCGGACCATCCCTCTGTGTCGCCATCTATTGGCCGTTTGCGAGAAATGACCGCCAACGCTTCATGCACATGTTCAAGTTGCTGGCGGGTAATATCATGGCCTTGTACTGCCACCACCACGCCGGCGATTTGCTCTGCAATTTCTTCAGCGGATTGCTTGAACAGCACGGGAGTACTGAAAAGCCTGTTTAATCCGGAACTCATCACTTCCAGATCGTCGTTGAGACAGAGTTCGACGCGCTCCAACTCGGCCCGCAGATGCGGCACCTCGACAGCGAGCATAGACTGGGTCTTTTCGTTTGCTATCTTATGGTGATGCGTATGGCCAGTGAGTTCATCGGTGCTGTGGGCCAGCGACTGAGAGAACTCTGCCAACTCGCGTGCCAGATACTCAAAACCCGCGCCAACTGTCCCAAGATGTGCGACTTCGATCTTGGTATGCACGTTGAGGATTTTGATCTCAAGCGCAATTTTGGCTTGACTTTCGGTTACCCGAGATAGTTGACGGAGCAAATGCGTTTCTGTGGTTACGGTGTCGAGAACTCCAGACGTGGCTTGCAGCCTTTCGCCAACGAATTGTTGGGCTGTGCCCCCCAGCGCCTGCACATTCGGCAGAACAGATCTGACGCTTTCATCTTCTACGCAGTCGATGACCGTAGATGCCAGATGCAAGATCGAGTTGGCATCTTTGGCGAGTTCTCCAAAGGCAGCCACAAGCGCATTGACAGCATCCTCTGTGGCCGCGAGGACCCACTGAAGATCGCCTCGGGCTTTCTCAAGACCGACGGAGGACATCGTGCTGACTTCGCTGCTCATCGGATTTCTCTTTCAACTGTCATCTCATTTACCGCCTCATCTCGCGCAGACCAGAATCGATCCAGCGATTCCCTGGAGCGGAAGTATCTTGTTCACCGCGCCGCACTTGATTGCTTCCTTTGGCATGCCAAAGACAACGCAACTGGCCTCATCCTGTGCGATCGTCATGGCTCCGGCCATCTTCATTTCAAGCATTCCCCTGGCTCCGTCGTCACCCATTCCGGTGAGGATGACTCCAACCGCATTCTGCCCTGCATAACGAGCAGCGGAGCGGAACAAGACATCGACCGAAGGGCGGTGACGGCAGACAAGAGGTCCGTCCTTGATTTCGACGTAATAACGTGCGCCGCTTCTCTTGATCAAGGTGTGATGATTGCCCGGTGCGATCAGCGCATGCCCGCGCAACACCGCGTCATTCGTCTCTGCTTCTTTAACGGTAATGCTGCACAATCCGTCCAGTCGCTTGGCGAAGGCGCGCGTGAACAACTCCGGCATGTGCTGCACGATTACGATTCCTGGACAATCCGCGGGTAGCGCTTCCAGTAGTGTCTTAAGTGCCTCCGTTCCGCCGGTGGACGCTCCAATGACTACCACCTTTTCGGTTGTTTCAAGCATGGCGCTTGTCGCCCGGGAAAGAATTGCGTCCGCCGTCAGCTTCGGCTCGATAGTGTGGTTTGGCTGCAGCAGATGCAAACGCGCTCCAGCCGCTGCCTTCACAGCCTGGCAAAGCTCGACGCGCGAATCTTCAAGAAACTGCTTGGTGCCATAGCGGGGTTTGGTGATGATATCGACCGCCCCATATTCAAGTGCTTTCAGAGTGCTCTGAGCCGCATCTTCCGCCAGGCTTGAGCAAATCACCACCGGAATCGGGTGCTGCATCATAATCTTCTTCAGGAAGGTCAAACCATCCATGCGCGGCATCTCGATATCCAGCGTGATCACATCCGGCACCTGTTCGGCGATCCTTTCGGCAGCTACGAAGGGGTCGCTGGCAGTAGCAATGACCTCGATCTCAGGGTCGGACGCAAGCACCTCGCTCAAAGTCTGGCGGACTACCGCAGAGTCGTCCACAATCAGAACGCGAATCTTTTGCATGTTCATGCCGCCGACCCTTCATCCAGGCTTCGGCGCCTCGGAAGCTCAATTATGCTTTTGAGACGGCGCAACCGAATTTCACCATTGCCAGTGTTGAATTGAATGGTCAAACCGGATTTTCCTCGCAGACTCGAAGCAATCACCTGAAAACCTTCCGCTCCCAAGACATCGAGTGCTGAGTCGCAATTCAGACTGCCAACGGTTGGCCTGGCGAGTGTTTCTGCTTCACCGAGAAGCACGTCGGCGCCGCCAAATACCTTCACCTGAACCTCAGAGCGATGTGCGCCCAGTTCATCGAATTTGCGCGCAAGATCGCGAATGCAATAGTCCACATACTTGTAGCCGATTTCAGGACTCAACACTGGTGAATACCCATCCGGACACCGGGGCAGCATGGCATGGCAAAGCGCACCAATGCCTAGCCTCTCGTTCCAGAAGGCCACACCCACGCAAGATCCGAGGAGCGTCCGAATGATGGTGGGCTCACGAGCGAGAAACATCTCGCCCGGCTGCAGGTAGACCTCTGCCAACTCAGCTTCACGGTCTTGCATTTGTTCTCCTGTAAAGCGCCGGCGCCACCGGCATCAAAGGAAGGTCCATTCCATGCAAAGTCTCGGAGTGCCCAACAAAGCAGTAGCCTCCCGGCAAGAGATGTTGGGTGAGATTTCGGAGAATCTGTTCTTGAGTGGCTCTGTCGAAGTAGATGATCACGTTGCGGCAGAAGATCATGTCTACCTTCTCAGTCATCCCATAGTCGGCATCCTTGAAATTCAAGCGGCGGAACTCAATGAGTTGGCGCAACTCCGGCACAATCCTGAGAAGATTAGAACTGCGATCGCGGCTGCGCATAAAGTACCGCCGGCGCAGATCTGGCGCAACAGGCCTTACCGTCTCCTCGCTGTAAATCCCCAGCGTCGCCTTCTTCAAGACCGTCGTAGAAATATCGGTAGCAAGAATTCTGAACTGAAAACCTGGATGAGCCAGTCCAAACTCGTTCATCGCAATTGCCAGTGTGTAAGGCTCCTCGCCGGTCGAACATCCCGCGCTCCACACCAGAACCGGCCTTTCAAGCCCTTTGCGAGCGATGAGTTCGAGAAGGGCCTTCTGTGTCAGAAATTCAAAATGATCGGGTTCCCGAAAGAAGTCGGTCTTGTTTGTCGTGACCACATCGAGAAAATGTACGACCTCCTCCTTCTGTCCCTGATGACCAAAGAGGTATTCGCAATACTCTGAGAAAGACGTCAGGTTCAGGCTTTTGAGCCTCCGCTTGATACGAAGTTCAAGCATCGTCTTTTTGTCCACATTCAGATTGATGCCCGATTGCGCATAGATAAAGCTGCGCAGTCGGCCAAAATCCGAATTGGATATCGTCTCTTCGCGACTGCTCATAGGATGAAGAGGGGCGCTCGCGCGCCCCACCCCTTTCGTTATGCTGCCGTTATGCGGCCGATTTGATGCTTTCAACGCCGCGCACGGCTACCAATTCTTCAGCCGAGAAGACGCGGTCGATGTCCAGGATCATAATGAACTCCGACTCGCGCTTTCCCATCCCCTTGATAAAGTCGGTCCGGATTCGCGTGCCGATTCTTGGCGGCGGTTGAATCTGGTCCGGCTCAAGGTCGATCACTTCCTCGACAGAATCTGCCAGTGCGCCGATGACAAACGATTCATTCTCCAGCAATACTTCGACAACCACAATGCAGGTGTTTCTTGTCTTGACGGTCTTTGACATCTCGAAGCAGAGCCGCAGATCGACAACCGGAACAACGCTGCCGCGGAGGTTGATGACTCCGCTCATGAACTCCGGTGTCCTGGGAATCTCTGTAATCTTCGTGAAATCGAGTACTTCCCTTACCTTGGCAACATCGGTCGCAAAGACCTCGTTGCCAAGTTTGAAAGTCAGGTACTGCCGCGATTCAGTAATCTCGGTGACACTCATCGTCCGCTCCTTTCGCATCTTGAACGCGCGCGGACAGCTTGGGTCCCGCGCCGGAAGTAGTTAGTAACGCTCAAAGCCTTTGTCAAGGTCGTCCTCCTTGTCTCTGAGCCTAAGACTAACTCCGGACTTGGCGACTGCCTTCAGGCCGGCAGGAACCGAGTGGCCGCTTGGTCTCGCAACTCTCTGAGGAGCGACAGTGGCGTTCCTCTGAGCCTTGGTATGCTGCTGAGAGGCGTGACCATCATCCTCGGTGCGGAAGAAGCCAAGTGCGCTGACAAGCTGATCGGACTGCCCGGTCAACTCTTCAGTTGTGGAAGCCATTTCTTCCGAAGCGGAAGCATTCTGCTGAATGACCTTCTCGAGTTGCTGAAGCGCCTTGTTGATCTGCTCGGCGCCGGTATCCTGTTCCTTGCTTGCGGCTGTGATCTCCTGGACGAGATCCGCGGTTCTCTGAATATCGGGCACGAGTTTGTCGAGCATCTCGCCTGCCTTTTCCGATACCTTGACCGTCGTACCAGAGAGTTGGTTGATCTCTCCGGCTGCTTTCTGGCTGCGCTCGGCCAGCTTGCGAACTTCCGCGGCGACCACGGCAAATCCCTTTCCGTGTTCACCGGCACGTGCCGCCTCGATAGCCGCGTTCAGCGCCAGCAGGTTTGTCTGGCGGGCAATCTCTTCAATGATCGAGATCTTGCTGGCAATCTCTTTCATTGCAGCCACTGCCTCCAATACCGACTTGCCGCTCTCTTGTGCGTCCTTGGCCGACTTGGTGGCAATCTTGTTGGTTTGTTGTGCATTTTCGGCGTTCTGCTTGATGTTTGAGACCATTTGCTCCATGGAAGAAGAAGCCTCTTCGGCAGAAGCTGCCTGGGCAGTGGCGCCATTCGATACCTGAACGGAAGCCGTGCTGATCGACTGGCTTGCTGACGATACTTCGCCGGCAATTGCACGAATGTCCGAAACAGTCCGCGTAAGGCCTGCAATCATCGATGAGAGCGCCTGCATCAACTTGTCCTTCGAAGAACGCTCTCGGATGACTACTGTCAGATCACCATCGGCGATCTGTTCGGCAGCCGTTGTAATTTCGTTCATCGCTACGATGAGTGCGTTGAGGTTGTTCTTGATCGTGTTGAAGTCCCCATTGTAGGCATCGGTGATCTCTGGAGGCACATCGCCCTTGGAGATCAAATCCACATATTTCGCGGCCACGTTTAGAGGTCCGATGACCGCATCCAGCGTGTCGTTCACGCCTTGCACAATCTTGCGATAGTCGCCCTGGTGCTTGCTGGCGTCTGCGCGCGTCGCAAGCTTACCGTCCACTGCCGCCTTGACCAGCGTACCGGCGTCTGCTACGAGCGCGTTGACCGCTTCGATGCATGTGTTCAGGTTGTTCTTGATCGTGTTGAAATCCCCATTGTAGGTGTCGGTAATTTTGCCGGGAATGTCTCCCTTGCTGATCCGATCAACATAGTCCGCGGAGACGTTCAACGGCCCGATGACTGCATCCAACGTGTCGTTCACGCCCTGGACGATCTTGCGGTAGTCGCCGTGATGTTTGCTGGCATCGGCTCGCGTGGCCAGTTTGCCCTCCACCGCAGCCTTCACCAGCACGCCCGCATCCGCCACCAGCGCATTAACCGCGTCGATGCATGTGTTCAGGTTGTTCTTGATCGTGTTGAAATCTCCGTTGTAGGTATCGGTAATCTTGGCGGGAATGTCTCCTTTGCTGATTCGGTCCACATAGTTGGCAGATACATTCAAAGGGCCGATAACCGCGTCCAACGTGTCGTTCACGCCCTGGACAATCTTGCGGTAGTCCCCCTGATGCTTGTTGGCATCGGCTCGCGTGGCAAGCTTTCCCTCAACTGCGGCCTTCGATAGCAACCCGGCATCGGCCACGAGCGCGTTTACCACGTCGATGCATGTGTTCAGGTTGTTCTTGATAGTGTTGAAGTCGCCATTATAAGTTGCAGTGATCTTGGGCGGAATATCGCCCTTGCTGATACGGTCGACATAGTCTGCGGCAACATTCAACGGAGTAATTACGGCATCAAGAATTGCGTTAACGCCAAGCACGAATTCGGAGTAGACGCCCTTGACCCGTTCCGGATGACCGCGGTCCGTCAGATTGCCCTGTTTGGCGGATTCAGCAAGCCGTGCAAACATCTTCATCAGAGTCTGCATAACCTGCGCGACGTTATTGACCGCCACCTTCATCTTCTCGTGGTCGCCCTTGTAGGTCTGAGTTATCAGTTCGTCAATCTTGCCCTCGGAGATCTGTGCAAGAATCCGGTTGCCTTCCCCGATAGGCAGAAGGATGGCATCGAGCATTGTATTCACGCCCCGCACAATCTCTGCGTATGCGCCCTGAAACTGTTCTGGCTTACCGCGATCGGAAAGCTGCCCTTCCCGCGAGGCTTCCGTTAGGCGGCCCAGTTCCTTTTGCAGTCCCTGCAAAACGGCAGCGACATTATTCACGGCCAGCTTCATCTTTTCGTGGTCGCCCTTGTAAGTATGCACAATCAGTTCATCTACCTTGCCACCGGAAATCTGGGCTAACACGCGGTTGCCTTCACCAATCGGCAGCAGGATAGCATCGAGCATCTCATTGATGCCCAACAGCATTTCTTGATGGATGCCGGTAAGCTTGTCCGTCCTTCCGCGCTCTGAAAGCCGGCCTTCCTTTGAAGCATCAACAAGACGCGCGATCTCTTGAGATACAATCTGCATCTCGGCATCCTGTGACGGTTGCCTGCCGTTCAGCAGGTCATGTTTACCATTCAAATGCGCGGCGCTTCCGTTCTTCGCTCCGCGGGGTTTTGAGTTTTTCTTTACAGCTGTTGCCGGCATGATTCTCTCCATCTTTTGGAACTGAATTCACTGATACATTCGCTCTTTGAGCAAAAGAAACGATGTGCGCTTGCCTGCATCGACCCTAGGTACTGATTGCGCGTTGTCCATTGCGACGGCGATTTCAAGGAGACTTCGATAGCAGGCCATCCTTTCCGAAACCAATCGCCGCAATAGAGCCAGGATGCCCGCGCGCGCTTCGGGCGTTGCCCTTGATGACTTCTTGCACCAACCGATGAGGATCAAGGATCAGTGCCACAGTGCCATTGCCTAGAATGGTGGCGCCGGAAACGAACTGCACATGGCGGAAAAGCCGTCCCAGGCTCTTGATCACCGTCTGATGGTCGCCAAGGACTTCATCTACAACGAAGCCGTATTGCCCATCTTCGGTCTCGGCGACCATGATCTGTTCACGCTCCGGACGCTCCGTTTCGATATCGAAGAAATCCCTAAGCCGGATATAGGGAACCATCTCCCCGCGAATATTTGCCAGATGCTTGCCATTCGCTTTTTCAATGTCCTGCCGAGTCAATTCAACGCATTCCAGTGTGTTGGCCAGTGGCAGAACAAAGAAGTCCTGTCCAACCCGCACCAACAGTCCGTCGATGATGGCCATCGTGAGTGGCAGCCGCAGAGTTACGCTGGTGCCCGAGCCTAATTTGCTCGCAATGTCAATCCTTCCGCGCAGTGCCTCCACGCATTGGTTGACGACATCCATCCCAACACCACGTCCAGAGACATCTGTAACTTGCTTAGCCGTTGAGAAACCGGGCATCAAGATGAATGAAAAAACTTCCGCCTCAGTGAGATGCGCATCTGCAGCAGCCAGCCCATTCTGAACAGCTCGCGCACGCACAGCATTCGCGTCAATGCCACGCCCGTCATCGGTTACGCCAATGAGCACATTCGCGCCGGAGTGCCGGGCAGATAAATGAATGGTTGCCGTCTGCGGCTTGCCTGCGGCGACTCTCGCCTCGGGCAATTCGATGCCATGGTCCATGCTGTTGCGGATCAAATGCATCAATGGGTCGTTCAACTGATCGATCACCGTCTTGTCCAACTCGGTGTCAGCGCCCTCGATAGTGAGTTCAACATCTTTGTGCAGGTCGCGTGCAAGATCATGGACAAGCCGCCGGAATCGCTCGAAAGTCGCTCGAATCGGAAGCATGCGGATGCTCATCGAATTCTCACGAAGCGCCGTGGTCAGCCGCTCGATCTCTTCTGAAACAGCCGTTACCTCAGGGTCGTCGCGGCCTGCCGCAATCTCGACCAGCCGAGCCTGCACAGTGACAAGTTCGCCGACCAGGTTCACGAACTGGTCAAGCTTGGCAGCCGGCACGCGAATGCTGGATGCATTGTCCGGCTTGTCATGCTCGCGTCGCCCAGGATTCTTGCGTTGTTCCTCCAGCAACTTCGCGGTCAGATCGGGCGGTGAGGGAGGTTGTTCCGCTACCGTCTCGATCGTCAATTCACAGCAATCCTCGACAAAGATGAAGACGTCGCGAATCATCTCGTGGCATGCGGCGGTTGAAAGCAGAATCTCCCAACTTACATAGCAGCGCTCTGGATCTAGTTCGCTAAAAGTCGGAATCGCCGACAAGTTGGCCACGATCCGGGCGTCCCCTAGCTGCTTGAGTTCGCGCAATAAAAGCAGCGGGTTGGTGCCATTCCGCATTAGATCCGGCCCAGGAGCGAACCTAATTATCCACTCCTTGATCGCGCCTTCTTTTGCCGGATGATCAAGAGGCGTCGAGAGAGGATGCGACTCGGAATGCTTGGCGTCGGCAATTCCTGTCAGTTCCTGGAGTCTTGCCAGGATGTCGGAAGCAGGCGGATGGCTGGCACCGCCTTCGCCTTCCGGCTCGTCCAGCATTTTCTTGATCAGGTCAACCGATTCCAGGGAGATGTCAACCAGCTTGGAAGTGACCGCGAGGCGCCCTTCACGGACTTCGTCAAAGGCCGTTTCAAGATGATGCGTGAACGAAGCCACCTCATCGAAGCCAAACATCGCTCCCGACCCCTTGATCGTGTGCATGGAGCGGAAGACCCGTCCAACAAGTTCGCCGTCGTCAGGTCTTTCGTTCAGTTCCAGCAGCGACGATTCAAGTTCAACGAGAACTTCGCGAGCCTCTTCCAGAAAGGCCTGCCTATGCTTATCGATAATGGTCGCACTTGACAACGTGGGCCCAGTTCTTTCGTCGCAAACTATTGCTGAAAATTGAACTTCACAAGACCGGCTTCGGTCATTGCAACTTTGATCTCATCCGGAACAACACCCTCGAGTGCAAAAAGCACCCCTGATTTCGTTGCATCCCGCTCGGCGGCATAGAGCAATTGCATGGCGGTGATGTCCAACTCGGTTGCTCCTTCCAGCGCTAATCTGATCGCTTTGTTCGAAGTTAGCGCATAGAGAAGAACGTTCTTCGTCTCTGCAGCCGATGTAATATCGATCACGCCCTTCAGGCGAACGAGAGACGAACCCTCTCTTTCTTCGACCATTGCTGGCATGTTCAACTCCTTCTCAGCACGCACAGGTATCCCTTGAGTTCACTGTGCAGTTCCGAGGGGCAATTGGTTTGATTGACTTTCTAAGTACGGCTACAGATGGCCGGAACAGTCATTTATTACCTGCTAGAGATCGGATGCCATGTCTCTGCAGTGTCGGCAACCGTTCCAAAACTATACATGGCGAGGTTACTCTTGAGCCTTTACTATCGGCACGTTTTGCTTGTCGTTCAATGATTTCTTATGAACTCTAAAGCTGAGAGTATCCAAACTATTTACTTTCAAGGAGAGCCCACTGTGCGCCATGCGCCATCGGAAGTCTTGTTCGCTTTGTAGACTATTTGTATCTTGTTCGCCTCACTGCAAGAAATTGCAAAGAACATATCCTGTTATCTCAACAAACTTAAGTAATGTGCACTTCCTCATCTTGACTTGAGTGGTCAAGCTGCTACGCAGGGCCTGAACCAATAGGATTAGCGTTCATTCATTACTAAGTGGACACTTCGGGAAGTTATGATGACATTCCTCAAATATTTGAATAATAATCCGAGGCTGAGAGGCCAGTGTCAAGACTCCTGTTCAGTACTCATAAAATGACTCTGCATACTGCGCAAAGTAAAAGGCAACTAGCCTTATTTAGGCTGCGAGAACCTGACCCACTCCTCAAGCTTCTTGCGAACTCGGAGGAGAGACTCTATCGGCTGAAGGAGCAGCCCAACAACCTCAATGCAGGTGTCCTTGGCGGATTCAAGAAGCAGCTTTGCTGCTTCCGGAGTCAGGACTTTTTTGCCGCTTCTGAGGGCCATCATCCGCTTTAGTTGTTCGAAGCGTTCACGAAATTCCTCTGAGATACGAATCGAGATGACCGGCCGCTGCGGAGATCGCTCAGCCACGGGAGCAAGATGCTGGTGGACTTCACTGAAGGGGTCGTTATCAAGTATCAGAATGACCGGATTGATGAAGGCACTGCTCCCAAGACGATCAATGAGGAAGTTGGATTTCTGTTCCGGATTCTTGGAGAACCGGGCGGAATCATTCGCGCGCGATTGCGCAAGAGAAAGATGCTCATGCACTATAGCCACATTTGCATGGAAGCAACGAGGCATGCATTTGAATCCGTCGTCAAGTGAGGTGGTCCCGGTCTTTCGGACAGTTTTTGCTTTTTCCTTAGTGGAAGTTCTTGCTTTTGTTTTTAGGCTGCCATGGATTCTGGCAGGCGGTTGAAGTATACCTGATCGGGCGTGAGCGCTTTCA